>CXWJ01028622.1_pt1 | contig 31121 bp, 26 predicted proteins | sample 590841 | NCBI WGS metagenome assembly CXWJ01 (sample SAMEA3498367, study PRJEB10139) | wastewater metagenome | biome: wastewater treatment plant; material: activated sludge | place: Austria | collected 2015-01-21 | reverse complement strand
CACCTCAGGAGGCGACGGTTCCGGTCCGACTCTTTCCACAGCCCCAAGACGGTGGCACGCGCTGACCGCAGCTAAAGTCTTATTGACCTTCTCGCCCGCTGAGGCTCATAATTCCCCTGCGATCTTCGGGAATGGGCCTCACCGCCATAAGTCAACTCAACTCTAATCCCATTGCCGGCGGAGGCCTTGCGGATTTAAGGAACCCGGGCTTTGAATCGAATAAAAAACATCGCCCCTGCGAGTGAGCCCACCTACCAGTACACTGGCCAATTGCTGCGCATCGCTCTGAGCATCGCGCTCGGCGTGGTCGTTGTTTTCGCTCTTGCTTCCGCGGCCTGCGGCGCTTTGGTTTTGAATTCGGTCAACACGCCAGTCACGCAAAACTTCGACGGCCTCGGGACCGGCACGAGCCTTTCGGTTCTGGATTCCGCGGGCTGGCGGATTTCAGTTTCAAACATACTTCCTGATAATAGCAATTTCTCCCTCGGCCTCACGAGTCTGAGTTTCGCACAAGAGCAAACTTTTACCGACGATCCGCCGGGCGGCGCTTATAACTTCCGAAACAGTACACTCACCTCAGATCGCGCGGCCGGCTTTCTTCTCTCGAACACTTACGAGAGTGCGCGCAATCTGATGCTGATGCTGACGAACAACACGGGCCAGGCAATCACCCAGCTCGACTTGTCTTTCGACTACGAAAAATTTCGTACCGGCACCCGCGCGTTCAACATGGCCTTTTTTCATGGGGCTAACGGCACGACCTGGACTCAAAACGCCGGCGGCGCTCAAAGCTATCCCGCAGACGGCACGAACGCTGGCTTGGCCACGCCCACGACGATTTCCAAGTCATTTAGCCTGACAGGTTTGAACGTCGCCAACGGATCTTCCTATTATCTCCGCTGGGGCCTATCTGGTACTGGCATGGGCACAATCTCAGATGGCCAAGCGATCGGCCTCGATAATCTATCGATCACCAGCGTCGCCGTCCCCGAACCGGCCACCGTTCTGCTGCTCGGCATGGTCGGCGGCGTGATGGGCCTCGCCCTCACGGCGCGCAACTTCCTCGCCCGCCGCGCCCCGTAGCACGGACATTCCTGTCCGTCCCTCTTATCTCCGTAGGACGGACATTCCTGTCCGTCTCCTATCCGTTGCACGGACATTCCTGTCCGTCTCCTCTCCGTAGTACGGACATTCCTGTCCGTCTCCTATCCGTAGTGTGGACAGTTCTGTACCTCCCAAGCGTTTTCGCCCTTCTGGGAAACTCAAATCATTCGAGCACACCACCCGATAGAGGGATATGTGAGGGTATGAACACTTGGAAACAAGGCCCCGGAAAAGGGTTAAGTAAGCAGAAAAACCCAAGATATTTGAAATCGCCAAACGGCCACCCTGGTGGTCTGAGTAGAATAGGAAAACAGTGGCGTTCGCCTCCGAAAAAAACGGGAAATCTACTTGCAATATCCTCCCCCCCCGCTCAGAATGACATGTTGACATAGTTCCCCCAAGCTTTTGATCGGCTAAGAAAGAGACGTTTAAGGAGTAACGCTAATGACACATACTTCAGTTTCGTTTTCGCACGCCTTTGTGGGGTGCGGTATGCTACGCAACATGGCGCTGGCCGCGGCCACGTGCCTTCTCGTCACAGCGACCTCTTCTGCTGGGCTGTTCCAATTCTCCGGTAACAGTGTCGATGGCCATCCTGTTAAGGGTTCGGCCGACTTCACTTTTAACCCGGGCGCGGACACAGTAACGGTTAAATTGACGAATAGCACCACGTTAACCAATGACGCCGGCGAGCTCTTCACCGGCCTCGATTTCTCGCTCGGCGGCTTGGTTCCGTCGATGACTTCGGATACCGGCGTCCAACGAGAAGTCTTTGGGAATGGCACGTACGCCGATTCCGCCCCAGGACAGGATTTGAGTTGGTCATTGGTCTCGCTCGGTGGTGGTAACTATCAACTCAATTTCAATCCGAATGCCAAGGATTCGATCATCGGCCCGCCGACGGGGGGCGTCTACGTCGGGAACGGCTCGATCAATGGCAACAACGGCCACAATCCATTTGCCGCGGAGATGGCCACCTTCGTGCTGAGTGTGCCAAATTTAGAGGCGAATACGCCGTATGATGCTAAAGTGTTCCGCTATGGCACGGGCCTGGACCCGGCGACTGGCACCATCATTCCGCCCCCGAGCGGCGGGATTCCCGAACCGGCCACGGCCCTCTTGGCGATGGGCGCCCTGGCCTGCCTGGCGGGGAGCCGCCGGGGCCGCTGAGTTGGCCGAGGACCAATAACGATTAAAATGCGGCCCAGGCAGATTTTTTCTGCCTGGGCCGATTTTTTTCCTTTACGAACCCTTTTGTCGCAGTTATAAAGGGAGTGCCCCTCCCCAGGGTTAGAGAAGATAGCTCCTCAGGCCGTTAAACCGTGAAGACGAAGACTAAGAGCTTATTATGACGAACCCAAGACTTACCACTTCGGCTTTGCTGTTAGTACTCTCGCTCGCTCCGGCCGTGAGTGCTTCGCTAAATATTACGTCGATCAATTCCCCAGTGACGATCGATTTCCAAGCTACTCAAAGCGAAGTTAATTTTGGCGCGTTCGGTGGCACTGGTTTCGGGGCAGGCACGACAACCACAGGCCAGCTCGACTCGAACACCTGGAGGGCTTCTGACAGCAACAGTGGTACCTCTGTGGCGTTTGGTGGGTCAGCAGGCAGTGGTGTTTTCGGTCGAGGTGCTACCGCGGCAGCGGCGTCGACTTCTTCGCCAGGGATCTGGTCGTTTGACACCGGCAGCGGCAATCTTGCATTAGGTGTCAGATCACATAACGGAACTGCAGGTGGAGCGACTGGCTTTGATCCCGGCTCGATTGTCCTTCGCGTCCAAAACAATACTGGCAGTACGGTCAACGCTTGGACTCTGGGCTACGATCTTTTTCAATTCAACGATGGAAATCGGAGCACGACGATTACGTTTGAATACTCCACGAATGACAGCAGCTACAGTGCGAGTAGCATAACCCCATATACAACTCCTGGGAACGCAACGGGAGCAGCGTGGTCTGCCGCCATTCCAAATTCCACAGCCATTCCCGCGACGGTGAGTAATGGACAGTTCTTGTACCTCCGCTGGACATTTGATGCGGCTACTATGGGCGGAGGCCAAGACCAAGTTGCCTTGGATAACATCAGCGTAGCCGCGGTGCCAGAGCCAAGCGCGTTTTTGTTTGGTGGCTTGGTGTGTGGTGTGATGGGGTTGGCCGCCGGTGGCAAGAAACTCGCCGGAAAGCTGCGAAAGCGAAATGCAGCCTAGTCGGGTCGAAGATTTACCGAGCAAGAAGAGCCCTGGTCAGGTGGCCAGGGCTTTTTTTAACGCCGACTCCTTTTCACGTTGATACCCCCTTCGTCATCAATCCCTGACGAGCGAACGTCTTTCAGATCTCGTCCAGTTGGCGACAAAGGCAAGCGAGGAGATTGGGGTTCCACCCTGCTTTTAGCTTCGTCGGCCAGCCCAGAAAGGCGTGTAAACGAGCCTCTCGATTCAAGAAAGCCCCGGACGCGGAGACGCGAGGCCTTTTTTCGGCGCCGAGAGCTTCAGACGACGCAAAACAGGACGAGTTGCGCGGACGCCTCGTGGAAAGTTTCTCTAGAAACCACCTCTTTACCGCACCGATCTACTCCCTCTACCCGGCGAACGACATGGCTCTTTTGCCCCCCTCATATACTTCAAGAAAAATCCGAAAAAACATCAATAAACACTTTCTTTCCAGCGGGGGGGCTGTGACAATATGACGTAGATGTTTAGTGAATATAGACAGACAGGGGAATCTGCAATGCGCGTCTTTGCTCTAATCACCCTCGTGTCGCTGTTAAATTCAGCAGCTTACGCAGACCTTACCGTCACATTCGACAACAGCATCACGGATATCGTGTTAGGCATTCCAGATTATTCCATTGACGGAGGAGATATGGCGGGAATGCTTGTGACCGTCACCTTCTCCGACAACACGACCGACTCCGATTTCTGGAGCGGCACTGGCAATACCGGGGGCGCCGGTCCGGGGAGCGTAAGTGGTTGGTCGCTGACCCAGTCTGGCGATACTTACTCCAACGACAACGATGACCGCTGGGTGTTTGCCAACAGTACCAGCAAAGCGATCAAGGGACTGATGATCAATGCCGAGGTCGGTGCGATTGTTTTTGACGTTATTGATTCGCCCGAAGCTACGCAAGGTTCAAGCTTTGGCGATCCTTTCAACGCCGGGAGTACCGACAACTCCCTCACGGGTACGGCAACCTACAGTCGGCGAATCGCCACCACCGCAAATCACGCCGGGGTTCCGCAAAACGATCTGTATGGGATTTTGACTCTTTCCTTCACGAATGGCGGTGGTCTGGCAATCGGTAACACGTTGAGATTCTTCACGGACACCGATAAGTTGTCTTCAAGCATCGGAGCGGCAGTTCCAGAGCCGAGCGCGTTTCTGTTCGGCGGCTTGGTCGCCGGCGTGATTGGCTGTGCGACCGGCTTACGACGGCTATGGGCGAAGCAGCCCAGCGACGGCTAAAGCCGCACGAGAACGACAAGGTTTGCTGCAAGGCCCTCCCAACCGGCGGGCCTTGTTGCGTTACGGGGTTTGAAATCACGCCGGGCGAACCTTGTTCATGACAAAGAAGAGAGCTTGAACACGAGGCCGCGGAGGGAACAGAGACAAGGTAAGTTCCTGAATTCTTTGTTACCTCCGTTCCCTCCTGTTCTATTTTTCCTGTCTTGGCGAAAGGGCGAATTCCCGCCGCTGCGCAGGCGAGGATGAAAATCGCGCGGGCAAATATAGGTCTCAATCTGGCTCTGGGAGCGCTCGAGGCCTGCTCGGCCGCGGATCAGTACGGGTTCTGTTACCACCCGTGGCGGCCCAGTTCGCGTTTGGCCGCCCACGTGGCTTATTTTTAGGTTGAAATCAGGCCACGCCTTATGCTAGGGTTGGCCTGTCTCCCTTCCGTGCTTCTAGCTTCCCCCTCAAGTCCGCGGCCGTACCGTTCAACTGTCGCAATTTTGCATCAGCTGCGCAAACCTAGCAGGGGGAGTTTTGCACATCTGATGACTGAGACCGATGCCCCCTCCTGGCGGCTCAAGATGCGCAAAACTAGTGGGGGTAGTTTTGCGCACCTTGAGGAAAATGCCGGGAATTAGCACCACTACTAGGGGGGAGGAATTTTGCGCACCTTGGCCAATGTCGTCCTTTTTTACTCCCGTCTGGAAATCATTGAAACCGTGCCTGCTTTACGAATGAGGTGACGATGCGATTGATCCTGTTGGCTGCGGCAACCCTATTAGTTTGTTGGAACGCTGCGCCTGAGCCGGTGCTGGCCGCGGATGGGCCGATCGCCCTTCATCCGGAGAACGGCCACTATTTCCTGTGGCGCGGTAAGCCGACCGTGCTGGTGACGTCTGGCGAGCACTACGGGGCGGTCCTCAACCTCGACTTTGACTATGACCGGTACCTGGCAACTCTGGCCGCCGATGGGCTCAACCATACGCGGCTCTTTTCCGGGACGTACCGAGAAGTGCCGGGTTCGTTTGGGATCACGGACAATACGCTGGCCCCCAAACCGGGCCGCTTTGCCTGCCCCTGGGCCCGGAGCGAAACGCCCGGCGGTTCCGATGGCGGGAATAAATTCGACCTCACGCGCTGGGACGAGGCCTATTTCGAGCGGTTGAGAAAATTCATAGCGGCCGCCGAAGAGCAGGGCGTGGTCGTGGAATTTAACCTGTTCTGCCCGCTGTACGACAAAGATGTGTGGGCCGCTTCGCCGATGAATGCCCTCAACAACGTGAATGGCATCGGCGACTGCCCGCGCGACGAAACGCTCTCGCTGAAGCATCCAGCAATCGTCGAGGTGCAATTGGCCTTCGTGCGGAAGGTGGTGCGGGAGTTGAACGAGTTCGACAACCTGTACTATGAGGTCTGCAACGAGCCTTACGTGCGGAAGCTGGCCGACGAGTGGCAACATCGCATCGTGGAGGCGATCGCCGAGGCGGAGCGAGAGTTGCCCAAACGCCACTTGATCTCACTCAATGTGGCCAACGGGCGGAAGAAAATTGAGAAGCCTCATCCGGACGTTTCGATTTTCAACTTTCATTATTGCGTGCCGCCGAATGTGGTGGCCATGAACTTTGAGCTGAACAAGGTCATCGGCGAGAACGAGACTGGGTTTCGCGGCCGGCATGATTTTCTGTACCGTAGCGAGGCCTGGAATTTTTTGTTGGCTGGCGGAGCGCTTTACAACAACTTGGATTATTCCTTCACGGCCGCACATCCGGCGGGCGACTTTCGGGACTATCAATCGCCCGGGGGCGGCAGTCCGGAACTGCGGAAGCAGTTGGGGATTCTCAAGCGATTCCTGGAAGGCTTTGACTTCGTGCGAATGAAACCTGACACGACCACTCTCAGCGAAGTTTCGGAAGGAGTGGAAGCGCGCACACTCTCCGAACCGGGCAAGGCTTACGCCATTTATGTCCATGTGCCCATTCCGAACAAGCCGAAGCGGATGGAGGACCACCTGCGCGACGGCATCGAAACCACGCTCGCGGTCGAATTGCCCACCGGCACCTACCGGGTGGAGTGGGTTGATACGTTGACGGGGGACGTGGCTGCGAGCGAAGATTTGGAGCATGCCGGTGGGCGCGGCACGCTGAGATCTCCTAAGTTTTCCAATGACATTGGGTTGCGAATTGTGGCTCGTTGAATGGAGCTGGCAGGTTGTGTTGCGAAGCGTTAGAGCGGGAACCGCGAAGGACGCCAAGAAAAAAGTAAGACAATTGAAATTGAAAAAGGAGAGGGCAGGGGTAGCTGACCGTGTCGAACTTCCATGCCCACGATGCGAGGGTTTTAGGAGTCGCGCAGGAATGTCCCTCCCACGCGCGGTGAACGAGCCTAAGGTTCCGACCAGCCGGGAAGAGACAGCGAGGCCTGGTAATTGGAATAGTTGTGAAGGGGGTTGCGCTTCGGGCGGTAGAGGCGTCCCGAGCGAGGGTTGTCGTCCTGCGTGTAGATCCACAGTTCGTGCGGATCCCAGACGACGATTTCGTCGCGGCAATCGCCGGTTAAGTCAAGCACGGCATTGCACATGTCGGGGTGGCCATCGTCCGGGAATTTTACGACGCGGCGGCCAAGGCCGTCGAACATCCCGCCATCCTCGGGGTTGGGCGTCAGCATGATGAATTCTTCCGATTTGCCGGTCCAATTGGTGGGAAAGCACATGCTGGCGTGTTGGCACGGCTCGAATTCGTAGTAGTTTTCGCCGCGGGAGTTGTAGAAGTTCACAATGCCTTGATTGCCCCAGAAGCACATTGAGACGGCTTCCAATCCAGGCAAGTCGTCGCGGAGGTTGGCCACACTCGGATTTTGGGCGTGACCGATGCGATGATGGCGCAAAATGCGGCCATGGATATCGGCGAAGAAGGCCCCTTCGTCGCTGGCGCAGCAATAGATTTGTGGCTCGGCATGAGGCTCGTCCGACATCCGCACGATGGCCACCCCATCGGCATGGTCCTTCAGTTCCTCTTCGAGGGTCCAAAGCCGCGTGCCATCGTGTTTGTAAAGAGAATAGCCAATGGCTAGCTCATCGCGTCCGTCGCCGTCGATGTCGGCGGCGTGAGGGTAGTGCCCCGTGTTGCAACGGCTGTGCCACATTGGTTCTAATTTGTCGTTAAAGACCCAAAAGTGCCAGTAGCGATCTTTAAGGACGATGTCGGCGGCCCGGCCGGTACCGCGGAAATCGCAGAAGAGGAGCGCGTCTCCCAGCACGTGGGGAAATTTTCGATAGACTTCTTCGGCCGTAGCCGGCATCTCCGGCGTGGGAACCTTCTGTTTGGTTTTGCCGGTGCCACCATCCGCAACCACCAGTTCCTGGTGCATTGTGTAGACCACTTCGTTGCGACCGTCTCCGTCGAGATCGTGAATTTGAAAGGCGACGTCATTGGTGAGATGCTGTTTCCAGGCGTCTGGCTCGCCGATTTGCCAAAGGATCTTGCCATCAAGCGTGACGGCCGTAAGACAACTCAGCTCACTATTGCGGTCTTTAGGACCGTGGTGTTCCACTTGGCCAATTAAGATGTCTAGCTGACCGTCCCCGTCCAAATCTCCGAACCGCAGATTTCTTCCAGCACCAAAGTTTTCCGTCTTGATCCGCTTCCAGAGGACCGGCTTGGGATTGGCGGCTTGCAATTCCGCTTCGACTCGCTCGCGCTCCGCGATGGCCGCGGTCATTTGTTCAGCCTCCTTCGCGGCTGCCGTGACCTTCACGTGCTGATAGAGCGTGGGAACGTCCGCCACCAACCCAGTTTTTCCCGTGGCGTAATTGTCATCGACAGCGGAGAGGACAAGTTTGCCATTCAGGGATGCTTCCATCCGGTTTCCCTGAACCTTTACGACCGCTTCCAAGAATTGGCCCTCGGTCCAGGTAAAGGGGGCCTCGGCGAGAATCTTTTCTAACGGGCGGCGAAAGGCAGTTTCATGTTGGATAAAACGCAGAGAGGCCTTGAAGCCTTCCACGCCAAAGAAGTAATTGCAGCGATCATTGCGATACCGGAAGACGACGCCGCTACGGCCGATGGTTGACTCGGGGGCAAAACGGACGGTAACGGTGTAATCTGACCAGAGTGGATCTCCAGCGATGACCATCGGGTGGGCATGCCGATCTTTGCGGTTGTCGAGTGTTTGAGCAAGGACGCGCTGGCCATCATGGCTCATCACACGCCACGCGCGCTGCCATGGAATACCAGAACGGAATGTAGAGACAGACCACGCGCCTTTGGGAGCGGTTTCAGGGAGGTAATGATATTCCGGATGGGCATCGACGACACCCAGCCAAACGCCCGAGCGAAATTCGTGAAAATCTTCGTCCAGCAGAGTTACCGGTTCGGCCGCCTGCAGGGGCTGAAAACCTCCGAATGCCAAGCCCAGAGGAAGAGTGATCCAAAACCAACATTTGAGGATAAAATTACTCATCCGGAATTCCTGCGGGAGGTGTGGTTCAACGATGATTCCAACCGCCCCTGAATTACAAGAGGTGGTTCGTCCTATTTCATTGTAACGCACTTTGAATTGCTGTTGCCGATATCTTAAAGTGTTATCATGAGCTTTAAACTCGTGGCTACTCTGCCACTAGGTTTACTACGTTCAAAATCAATCAGCCTACATGCAGCGTTCACGAATCAGCATTCATAAGTTTCAACCATCGGAGAGTGATCGTGGGAAACATTCGAGCCGGAAAATCTGGGCCGTTCCAGAAGTGGTTTGCGTTCGTGGCATATACGATCATGTTGACGATTAGCTTGATTGGGGTCGATGTGCAAGGGGAGGAGCAACGCGAACAACGCTGGTGGAAAGGGAACATTCACACTCATTCCCTGTGGAGTGATGGCAATGATTTTCCGGAAATGATCTCGGATTGGTATCGCGATCACGGCTATCACTTTCTGGCCCTTTCCGACCACAACATTCTGAGTGAAGGGATGAAGTGGATGAAACATGATGAAATCGTCAAGCGCGGTGGCAAAGACGCGCTGGATAAGTACATTCGTCGGTTCGGCGACGACTGGGTAGAAACTCGCGGAGTCGCCGGCACAGAGAGCTTTGAAGTGCGTCTGAAGCCGCTCAACGAGTTTCGCAAATTGGTGGAACTACCGAAACAATTCTTGCTGATTCAAGGAGAGGAAATCAGCGACAAAGTTGAGGGGAAGCCCCTGCATTTGAATGCCACCAATCTGCAGGAATTGATTGAGCCATTGGGCGGCCGCACGATTGTTGAGGCGATGGACAACAATCTGAGGGCGGTCGAAGAACAGTCCGCACGCACGAAACAAGAGATTCTGGTCCATCTCAATCACCCGAACTTTGGCTTAGCCGTCACGGCGGAAGATATGGCGGCCGTGTTACGGGAGCGATTTTTTGAGGTCTATAACGGGCATCCAGGGGTCAAGCACTTGGGCGACGAGCATCATCCCGGCGTGGAACGGATGTGGGATATCGCCAACACAATCCGTCTCGGGCAACTCGATTCGCCACCGCTGTATGGCGTCGCCACGGACGATAGCCATGATTACCACGAGTCCAAAGGGAGCCGGCCGGGTCGGGGTTGGATCATGGTTCGCGCGGCCGAGTTGGAACCGACGACGCTCATTCGGGCCATCAAGGCAGCGGATTTCTACGCTTCGAGCGGCGTTACGCTTCGAGATGTCGAGTACAATCCCGAAAAAAAGCTGTTGCAAATCGAGATCGATCCTCAGCCTGGCGTGACGTTTACGACACAGTTTATCGGTACGAAGACAGGCTACGATTCATCCTCGAGCCCCGCCGTCGACGACCAAGGCAAGCCAGTGCAAGCCACCCGCAAATACTCCGCCGACGTGGGTCAAGTTTTGGGTACTGTCGAGGGGACGTCGCCGTCGTTTCAACTAAGTGGTGATGAGTTGTACGTCCGGGCAGTTGTTACTTCAAGCAAGCCGCACGACGATCCTTCTTTTGACGGTCAGCATCAGCAAGCTTGGACGCAACCGGTGGGTTGGGAAGAGCGATTGAATCAATCGGTGAAGCGAGCCGTGGATAAAGGAAGCGAATGATCCGGCATGGCAACATGGGGTATCGCGCAACCGCATGGCACGAAACACGCATTGCTCTCACACAGTCTCGGTATTTTTAATGCATCGAATTCAACTACGACATAATTGGTTGTCGTCCAGCCTTTATCTTGGGCTGCTCTGGTTCGGCGCTAACGGGGTGTTTGGTGCGGAAGACGTCAGCCATCGCATTTCTGCCGCCAAAGGCCCCTATTTCGTGGTGGATCAGCGCGTCATCGAAGATACTTGGCTGATCGATCGATTCTCTGTGGTTCTTCGCAAGGCTGAACAAAATCCGCTGATCGAACAACAGTTTCCCTGGGAGGGAACGGGGCCGCATGCCGGGGGTTCAGTGTTGATCGACCCAGCGACAGGCCGCTGGGTGATGTGGTACTCGGTGTTTAATCCCCACGCTTACCGCATTCGATTGCCTTTCTCTTACAATGTTTGCTACGCCGAATCTGCTGATGGGCTTAAGTGGGATCGGCCGAAGTTAGACCTCTTTGATTTTGAGGGAAGTCTCGAGAACAACTGCATCAAGCTGGGCACGGACAAGACCCAGAATATTGACGTGTGCCTCAATCCGCGTACTGATCGTTATCCAGACAAATTTCTCTCGATCCACAATCAGAAGGGGGGAGTCTTTGTCTCCACTTCCAACGACGGAAAAGTCTTTAGCCGGCTCTTCGAGCAGCCCATTATTTCCTACCACAGCGACACTCATAATAACTTCGTCTACGACGAAGTCCGTGATCGCTGGTTGCTTTATTGCCGGCCTCGTGCGTGGGCAGGTGATCATCGCCGACGGGTTGCGGTGAAAACTAGCGCAGATCTGCAAAATTGGTCGCACGAGCGTACGATCTTGATTCCGACCGAGATCGAGCAGCCCGAATACTATGGCATCGCTGTTTTTCGCCGGGGTGATCTTTTTCTGGGAGTCGTTCAGATTTACGATCGGAAGACTGGTCACATGCACGGGGAATTGGCCTGGAGTTCTGACGGCGAGCGCTGGGAAATGTTGCCAACTCACCGATCGTTCATCGAGCGAGGGCCAGTTGGTAGTTGGGACCACGGCATGGTGGCGGTAATGGAGTCCCCCGTCGATTTCGGAAATGAAATGAGGTTCTACTACGGCGGTTTCCGCCTCGATCATGAGTCGGTGCAGCAAAACACGGCGGCCGTTGGATTAGCCACGGCTGAAGCAAACCGGTTATTGGGAATGCGTCCTCGTTCCGAAGCAGCCGGGACTATTTTGACGCGCCCGTTTCTTTTGACTGGGAAAAAGCTTCAGATTAACGCTCGCATCATGGGTCGCATCACCGCGGAGCTGCGCACCGATGACGGCAAACCGATACCCAGTTTTACCTTTGCCGATTCCGACCCGGTAACAGAATCGGGACTTGCCCAAAGCATCACCTGGAAAGGAAAACAACTTTCGGCCGTGCCGGAGACTGAAATTCGCATTCTGTTCCGACTGGAGAATGCCGAGCTATTCACGTTCGATGTCCTATAAATTTCGATCAATGGAGCCTCTCGATGCGGTTAGCAAGTGGCCGGGTTGATCGAATTCAGATTGGACAATTGCTACCAAGCAGTCCAGCCGCCGTCGACGATCAGATTTTGGCCCGTGATGTAGCTGCCCGCGTCGCTGGCCAGCAATAGCAGAGCGCCTTTCAATTCGTGGGGCTTGCCCATCCGACCCATTGGCGATTTCTCTTTTAGTCGCTCGACCATTTGTGTATTCGCCGCATCCGCAGGGAATGGTCCGGGGCTCAGGCAATTCACCCGAATGTTATCCTTCGCCCAATAAACAGCAAGATGACGCGTAAGGTGCACGATGGCGCCTTTGAGCGCATGATAGGCGGCCGGACTAGCTGCACAGATGTTTTGGTAAGCGTCTGGATAGGAACCGACGATGCCGTACATCGAGCCGAGCATCACCACACTGGCCGCCGCACCGCGCTCCACCGCCTGATTCCGCACATGCCTCGCCAACAGAAAATAACCGGTGATGTTTGCAAAATGTCCCTGAAATTCCTCTGCCGTGACCGACTGCCAATCGCCAATCACAGGCTCATGCGCATTATTGACCAGGACATCGATGAAGCCAGCCTTATCGAGCACTTTGCGAATGCAGTCATCGATCGAAGCGGGGTCAGTCTGATCAAGCGCGGCGCCAAAATGTTCGGCTCTATGCGGACTTGGCAGCGACTTGGCAACTTCTTCCGCGCGTTTCAAATCGCGGCTAGTGACAACCACACGTCCCCCCGCCTCCGCTAGCGCGCGGGCAAGAGCCGCCCCTAAATGTCCGCCGGCCCCGGTCACCAGCGCCAGACGATCTCGCAAGCTGAACATTGCCAGCACATTAGGTTCTAGTTTGCTTTCGTCGGGTGCCATCTGAGCTAAAGGTCGCTTTTCTGTTGGAGGAGCGGGAGCGTAACATCTTGCCATACATTCCGTTCGATCGATCTCATCAATGCCAAATTGACGCGTAGCGTCTGCACACCCTCGTCCAAGCTGCAAAGTGGCGCGGCACGCCCTTCGATCGCATTGAGGAACGATTCGGCCTGTCGCATGAAAAGAGCGTCACGTTCCAGGCCAGTGACCGGCTGGTCCTGCCAAGGATCGTCAGGCCGCAACATTCGCCGCCAACGCTGCTTGTGGTATTCGAAGCGGGCCGTGCCGCGCTCGCAGACAACGGTGATCGTCAGTTCATTCGGCGATTGAAACTGATTGAGCGAGTAGGAGCCAATTACATCGCCATGCCGGGCCAGAAAATGAACCACATCTTCCACCTCGACTCCGGCTAGCAGCTTGTGATCGGCATCGGCGACAACACGCCCGACAGGCCCCACCAACCATTCCGCGGCATTCACCAAATGGGTCATCGCATCTTGAATTGCTCCGCCGCCTCGCGCGCGGCTCACGTAATAAGTCTCACGATACGCGGGGCGATAGGTCGGAAAGTTTTGTCCCGCGACCACGACGATCTGCGCCGGCTTTCCTAAGGAACCGGAGGCGATTTCTGCTCGCATTGCCGCCAGGGCCGGGTGCGCGCGATAAACGTAGCCGACGGAGGCTACCAGATTCGCACTGACCACACGTTCTGCTAATTCGTCCACGCCCTCCAGCGTCACACCAAGCGGCTTTTCAATAAGGACATGCAGCCCCGCATCAACCGCTTGACGCGCCACAACAATGTGCAAGTCGGCCGGTACGGCAATGACGGCCGCGTCGTGTGGTTCGGCAAGCGCTGTGGCAAGATCCGAAAATTGCTGGGTGATGTCGTATCGGCGGCCGATTTCGTCGCGAAGACGGTCGTTGGTTTCACAGATAGAAATGTGGCATCGTCCAGTCTGCTGAAAGCAACGGACATGACGCTCACCGATCGAGCCGACCCCGATCACTAACACTCGCCACGGTTGCTGAGAGTTTGAATCATTCATTACAAGGTCACGCGTTTTTCCGTGGGGTCGTCGAATGTGAAGCCCAACTTGCTACAGTCATCGCGAACCATCTCTAAACCTCGCTTCACTGCCAGGATATCTGCGCCATGGCAAATGAATCGCGCTCCAAGCTCGAGCGCGTCTTCAATATGGGCAATCGACCCGCAAGTGGTCCCCCAATGAATGCCTGCTTTATTTGCAGCGGCGGCAATTCTCTTCTTCGCATCGCGGATGAGGGGATGGTCAAACTGGCCTGGGATTCCGCTCAAGATAGAAAAATCGGCGGGCCCTAACATGAGGATGTCTACCCCCGGTATCGCGGCGATCGCTTCGACTTGATCCAACGCACTCGGTTGCTCCAGTTGAATGACAATAAATGTTTCACGATTTGCTTCCTCGATATATTGTGGCAGCGGCATCGAGCAGTACNNATTCCCTTTGCGCCCGCTTCCAGCATTCGCCCCATTCGCATGAATTCGCCTTTTGCGGGTCGCGTAATAACGTCTGATGCGCCTACGCGGGCCGCACGGATGTAATCATTGGCTGCCTCCAGGCTGTGGGCATGATGCTCCATGTCGAGCCAAATACCGTCGAAGCCCATCAAGCTGACTAGCTCGAAGATCGAAGGATCACTGTAATGGACCGTGGTGACGAGCACCGGCTGCTGCCGGGCAAGCTTGGCTTTGATTCGGCTAGGCCGCATGAGATTTAATTCCAAGGAGAGAGTGAGGATAAAATACGGGAAAAAGATCGAGCCTTTACTTCGCCCCTGGCAAGTGCTGTTTGAAAAACCTCAGCCAGTTGCCGTGAAATACCGCGTTGATCGCTTCCGGAGTATAGCCGCGCCGCCCGAGCACTTCCGCCAGCTTCTGCACGTCGGCGATGGTATCGATTTCCACTGGACTCTGCTCAGAACCGTAGCCGCCGTCCAAATCCGTGCCTATCGCCACGTGCTTGTGCGAGCCGGCGAGCTGGCAGATGTGATCGATATGTTTCGCCAACTTTTCTAACGTGGCCTCTGAACGGGGCGTCTGCCCCCTTTTCCAGTCGGGCACGATCATCCAGTTGTCGAATGGCGCGCCGATNNATCGAGTGCGTGAAAAAAGCTCTCATCCGCAAGATGAGTGGCGTCTAGGATAATGCCAAAACGCCGGAATTCGCGCAGAAGTTCAACGCCCGAGGCCGTCAGCCGTCCGGACTCCCCCGTGCCAAAGGCGTACTGATTGTGACCGTAATGTACGGGACCGGCCACACGCAGGCCCCAGTCGAACCATTCTGCTACCTGCGCGGGCGAGATGATGCCGTCCGCTCCTTCCATCGCCACCACGAAGCCGATCGGCGTCGTTCCATCAATAAGCTGTTCGGGATGCGTTGCACAGCGATTCCAATGCGTGGTAAAGTCTTCGGCGGAGCGGAGCATCAACATTTCGCCACTCTGTTCCAACAACCGATAATACGCGAGCTGCCCATGGGCAATCGCACAGGCAGCGGTTGGCGAACGGTATTCCAAGCTGATTCGTTTGTGTCCAACAGTGGGCCGCAGATCGGGCCGATCGTGGACGAGCAATGTCGCTAGGCAAATGGCCAATTGTCCGCGCCGCATTTCCGGCAGCGCGACGGTCGCATTACCGCGTGCGGGGCTGTCGGTCATGCTCCGTTCCCGCGCATTGATCTGTCCCACCGGCTCAGTCAAGTCGCGGTCGAAATAGAGAGCGTTCCACGCCAAATCCAGATGAGTGTCGATCCACAATGGCACGTTTACTGTTCCTTGATTGGGAAATACTTGTCCGCTAATGCCCGAGCGTGCCAGGCATGCGCGTGAAATAATTCGTCCGCCTGTTTGGCCTCTTGAGGTGTGTAATCGTAGAAGCCGCGTCCGTTCGTTACACCGCTTGCGCCTTCTGTGATGAGTTTTTGCATCGCCGTTGGTAGTTCGGTCGTTGGAGAGAGGGTTGGCAGCACGCGTTCCATGGCCTTGCCGTAAAGGGCTGGGCCACCCGTCAAATCAATCCACTGAAATGGTCCAAAGATGGTGGACCATACGCCGCAAGTGTTGCGAAAAGAGCGATCGATCGTTGCCGCATCGGCCACGCCCAGTTCCAGCAAGTTCATCGCTTCACGATACATGGCGTACGCGAGGCGATTGACGATGAAACCCGGAATATCCTTGGCAAGAACGCTTGGTTCTTTACCACAACGCCGCGCGACAGTTGCTGCGGCTGCCATGGCCTCCTTGGAAGTTCTTTCGCCTGGGATCAACTCTAAGAACCGTGTCGCGTGGGCCGGCTCAAACCAGTGCATCCCCAAAAAACGTTCCGGATATTGGCGATCCTCCTGTAGCAGCGTGATGGGAATTGCCGAGGTATTCGATCCGATGGGTATGTTGGACCCCACAACCCGCTCGATCTGCTCAAACACGCCCTGTTTTGCCGAAGGCTCTTCGTCAACGCTCTCCACAACGAAATCGCAGGCGGGCCAGTCATCAAATCCCTCGGTCGCCTGATAACTGCTCCGCCAACGGTCAACGAAAGCCTCGTCCAAACCGGCATGCTCCACCATCTCGTGCAGCCCGCGCTCGATATATTCGTTTGCGATGTTGTGCGAAGCGGACGCCCGATCGCAACCGATAACACGAAATCCGTGCGCCAAAAAGCAAGTCGCGATTCCGCGGCCGAGCAAGCCCAGCCCGACCACGGCAACAGTTGAACCAGGAGTGAGGGCATCTACCTGGGTCATTGCCCACCACCTTGGAAACGCAGAATCATTTCCACTTCGACGGCCGCGCCCAGGGGCAGCTGGGCCATGCCTACCGCCGTCCTCGCATGCCTCCCCGCATCGCCGAACACGTCGCGGACTAGCTGCGACGCGCCGTTGATGACCAAATGCTGATCGCTGAAGTCGTTGTCAGAATTCACGTAGCCTGTGATTCGCACAACGCGCTCGATGCGGTCAAGCGATCCGACCACTTTGCGAACGGCGCGCAGCACATTTGCCGCACAGAGGGCGGCTGCGGTCGTCGCATCCACGACCGAAACCTGCGACGGCACCTTGCCTTTGTACAATAGTTGATCGCCGTCAAATGGCACTTGGCCGGAAGCATAAATCGTATGGCCGTCAATCACCAGCGCATCCACGAGTTTCCCTTCCGGAGTCGTCCGCTCCAGCGGATAGCCTTTTTGTTCCAGTAAAACGTCGCGAGAAGTCATAACTTTTTCCACTAGCTAGGTTGAAGCAATCAGCCCCAACAAACTTAAACTATCACGATAGATCATCGAGTCGATTTGCTGAATGTCCAGGCGTGGCAAGCTTGTGCCTTGCAGCATGTTATTGAGATTGTGCAAGCCGTCGATCGTTGAACTTACGGTCGTGAAGGGGTAATCGGTGCCGAACAGGACTTTGGACCAAACGCCATATTCTTGCACAAGCATTAGGCTTTGATAGAGCTGAAACGGCCGATAATGCAACGCGCTGATATCGGCAAACACGTTCGGATGCTTGCGAATGACCGCAACACACTCTCCTTCGTAGGGATGTCCTAAATGGGCTAGCACGATCTTCACGTTCGGAAATCGTGTTGCCACGCTATCCAGTCGCCGCGGCAGCGTACAATCGAGCGGCGCTTGAGCAATAAACGTCGTGCCCGTGTGCAATAGTACCGGGAGTGCGTGTTCCTGTGCATAGGACCAGAGGGTATCGAGCGTTGTATCGTCAGGACGGAAGCCAGCGTACATGGGTAGAAGCTTGATGCCGCGTAACCCAAGCCGCTCGTGCCCATCGCGAAGCTCCTTCTCCCAACCGCTTTGCGTCGGATCGACAGATAGAAAGCCAATCAGCTTGTCGCGATGGGCAGTCACATAGTCTGCGACATACTGGTCATCCACCCACAAACCGCTAAGCTGTGCTTTGCCGCCAAACACAATGGTTCGCACTTCGTCCGGCGCTTGTGCACTGTAGTCGTCATATCTGACCGTAAGGTCAACTTCAACACCCGCCCGCGCGCGTTGGGCCTGCCGACGAAAATCGGCGGTGAAGTGCTCCGGATAGGACCAAGCATGGCTATGAACGTCAATGATCATATTTGCATCTTAGTTTCCGTCACAACGGATCATCTCGCTAGGGAACGCAGCGCGAATTGAGTGGCCTCGAGCGTCGCGTCAATGTCGTTTTCTGTGTGAGCAAGACTGATGCTACCCTGTTTCGACGGCACGGGAAAATGATAAATGCCATGATCGATGAGCGCCCGACGATAACGCGTATCGAACGAAAAATCGTGACCAGTCAAAAGCTCCCACCAATTCGCCGGAACGCGATCCATGAAATAGACGCAATGCGCACTCCCAATTCGGCTGATCGTCGCCTTGATACGTTCATCACGGAAGACCTTCTTTTGGCCTTCCTCTAGTCGCCGCGCCAGACGCTCGAGTCGTTCGTAAGCAGCGACCTTTGGGTCTGATAACTTCTTCAGCGATGCGATTGCAGCCGCCACCGGCACGGGATGGCAATTATAAGTCCCGGCGATCAGCACGCGTTTAGCCGCATCGGAGCTGATCGCCAGATCCATGAGAGGGTGCTTGCCTGCGAGCGCGGCAATCGGAAACCCATTGGCGAAGGCTTTGCCGAACGTCGAGAGGTCCGGAGTGACGCCACACAAGCCTTGGTAACCGCAGAGACCCGCGCGAAAGCCCGTTTTCACTTCATCAAAAATCAGCAGAAACCCTGACGCCGACGCCAATTCCCGCAATCCCTCTAAATAACCCGGCCGAGGAGGCACTACCCCAATATTCTGTAACGCCGGTTCCGTGATTAGCGCCGCAACCTCGTAACGCTTCACCAACGTGCGCACTGCTTCCAGATCGTTGAATTCAACGGCGTGCAGCACTTGCCGCTCGCCTTGTGGGATGCCGGCCGTGATGGGTACCAGCGGATATTCATCCCCAACCACCTGCTCGCCGCCTAGCTGTTCCACGCTGCTCATCAAGTTGACGGCCACCACATTCTGATTGCCGTTGTATCCGCCTTGAATCAAGATTACATGGTCGCGGCCCGTCCAAGCCCGGGCGATTCGAATCGCTTGGGCCGTGGCCTCTGAACCCGTATTAAAGAATTGCACTTTATCTGCGCCGGGCACGCAACGAAGAAACAACTGGGCCAGTTCGCCCTCATCCTCCGTAGGGCCGCTGCCGTAATTCGACCGGCCCACTTGAATGGCTGCGATTACCGCGGCATTTTGATCCGCATCGTTATGGCCAAGGATATAGGCAGAAAACGCGGCGTGGTAGTCAATGAACTCGTGGCCATCCACATCCCAAAGATGAGAACCCACGGCCTTCTTGAACGCGATACAGGGCTCGGCCCGACGATTGATCGACGCCAAACCGCCCGGAATCATCCGCTCGTTGCTCTCCAGCAGCTGCCGTGATTTGTCGAAGCTTAGTTGCGAATGCGCGCTCGCTGTCATTGAATTTTCCCACGTGCATCAACCTGCATCGGACGCAAAGGCTCATCGGGTGTTTCCCACCAGACCGATTCCTGGAGATTCAAGCACGGACAGATATGATTAGGAACAATTGTAACGCGTTCGCCGATGGCCGGCCTAGGAGAACACGAACCCACATCCACTTGGCCATGCTCTTCACTCAGTCGTGTAATTCGTGCTTCTGGATACTCGACAATATAGCCATGTCCCATCTCTTTTGCCGGGACGCACAAATCGCTCGATAGAGTCTTCGATCCCGCATCAATCACAACCTGGCCCGCAACCGCATCACTTACGACCGTCGCAATAACCCGAGCGGCGCAATCTTCCAACGTACAATAGCCGCCGCGCACCGTATTCATGTCATTGAAGATGTAAGTGCCAGGTCGAATCTCAGTTAAATGCCGGACCAAATGAGATTGATAAGCCGTCGGCGTTGAACCGCCGGATACGATCGTCGCGGTCAAACCATGCCGCGACCACAAATCGATCGTTTGCTCCAACAACATGTCGACCGCATGCAGCGGTTCTTCCTGACTATCTGCCGGCACCCATATATGCCCAGGATAGATCATGATACCGTCGAGTCGCACATTCGGTGCTCGATCGATGGCTTGCGCCAATGGAAGCGTGGCGGCCGGAGACGGGACGCCGGTGCGACCAAGGCCGACATCAAGATCCACCAACAGGCCAACTGTCGTATTCGCTTCCCGAGCCGCAACTGACATCGCCTCAATTGCCGCTAGTGAATCGACTGCCGCCCGAATGGTGCGGTCGCGGGCAAGTGCCGCCAATCGTCCCGCACGCGAATAACCAACGGGTGGATAAGCTACCAAGAGATCTGAGCCGGGAGTCGAAATAACCTCGGCTTCTCCCGCTTTCGNNCCCGCAACCGTCAGCCCCCCCGCGCCGGCTTCCAGTTGCATCTCCGCCAGCGAGCGCAGCTTATGAGTTTTCGTATGGGGGCGGACTTTGATTCCATGCGTCGCCGCATACTCAGCCAGCCGCAAAACATTGCGGTGCACGCGCGTTGAATCTAGCACTAATGCCGGCGTTGGGATTTGGGCGTGGTATGGAGTCTGGATCATCATAGTACGGAAGGATGCTCTCGTTTCGAGGAAAGTGTATTATGCTGACCCATGCAAACAGAGTATGCGATTTGTAGGGACTTGACGATTCCAATAGTTGACTAGAATCTTCCGCATTATGAACTGTTAGATACGGTATGCAACCGCCTTTGCGTTTCTCTTCCTGAATTCTTCGAAACGCCCAATCGGCAGTCTTCCATTCAGCTCCAATGCACGGCCATGGCACAGTCTCGTAGTTGGTCGCCAACCAGAGCAGCAAAATTAAACGAAGGACGATTTCGTCTCATTCTTGACTTTCTCTGAATTGCAAATGGTCTGCTATTGGCAGCGCCGATTAGCGTTTATAATACTGGCCGGTCGTGTACCAACCGTTCGCACTATCGGCGCTGCCGATCAGCGAAAGCCGTCTAATTTAGGAGATCGTCCCACTCTCGGTGGAGGGCTTATGAATATCGGCTCACTGCTTACTCNNGCCCTCCACCGAGAGTGGGACGATCTCCTGTGGAGGGCTTATGAATATCGGCTCACTGCTTACTCATCACGCGCGTTGCCGTGCCGATCATTTGGCTGTGATCTTCGAAGGGCAGCGTCTTACTTACATGCAACTCAACCAGCGCGTCAATCGCTTAGCGAACGCCCTGCTCGATCTCGGCGTAAAGAAGGGGGACAAGATAGCGACGGTTCTCCCCAATTGCTTGGAGTTGCTGGAAACGTATTGGGCGGTGGGCAAGATCGGGGCCGTTGTCGTGCCGCTGAGCCAACTATTGCGGGGCAACGCACTCGCTACTCTGTTGCGAGATTCAGAATCGACTACGGTAATCGCAAACCAATCAATCATTGCAGCGATTGATGCCATCCGTCCCGATCTGCCTTCGATCTCGAACGACCGCTATATCTTAACTGATGACGAAAACGTACCCAACTTTCTGAGTTACCGAGAATTGACCGATCGGGCCTCTGACCAAAATCCGACACATATCGAAATCACGGATAATGATCTTTTCAACATTATTTACAGCAGCGGCACGACAGGTCAACCAAAGGGAATCGTTCACACGCATTACATTCGGAGCATGTACTGCACGTTGTTCGCATCGTCGTTTCGGATCACGCCGGAGAGCGTAGTCATTCATTCCGGCTCACTGGTCTTTAACGGCGCATTCGTGATGATGATGCCGGCCTTATTTCTTGGGGCTACCTTTGTCCTCATGCCCCAATTCAATCCAGAATGCTTTATTCAAACCATTCAGCGCGAGCGCGTGACTCACACGATGATGGTTCCATCACAAATTATTTCGATGATCAACTCGCCTAACTTTTCGAGCGAATCGCTTCGGTCGTTGGAAGCAATGTGTACCGTGGGCGCGCCGCTACATCGCGAGCATCGAGAAAAATTCATCGCTGCGTTGCCAAATCGTTTTTACGAACTATATGGACTGACGGAAGGTTTTATCACGGTCCTGGACAAGAACGATTGCTGCTCAAAACCGGGTTCCGTGGGAGTGCCGCTACCGTTCTTCGAGATGCGGATCATGAACGACGCGGGGCAAGAAATGCCTCCGGGAGAAGTGGGGGAAATTGTCGGCCGCGGCCCGATGCTCATGCCAAGCTACTACAAACAGCCGGCATTGACGGGCCAAGCGGTCATTGATGGCTGGCTCCATACGGGTGATCTCGGGTATGTCGATGAGGATGGCTTTCTATATCTCGTTGACCGCCGTAAGGACTTGATCATCTCAGGGGGAGCCAACGTCTATCCGAAAGATATTGAGGAAATCATCGTCAAGCACCCGGCGGTGCGAGAGGCGGCCGTTTTCGGCGTCCCTCATGAGAAGTGGGGCGAAACGCCGCTGGCGGCCGTGATCTTGAATTGCCCCGGCGAGGTCTGCGCTGAGAGCTTGCGGGAGTGGATCAACGAGCGCGTGGATGCTAAGTTCCAGCGCGTCCACGCAGTCGTCTTGATGGAAGAATTCCCTCGCAGCACGGCAGGCAAAACGTTGAAACGCGTGATGCGAGAACCCTATTGGGCCGGCAAAGAGGTCAAAATATGACTGAAATCGCCCATGATTATCGGCCCGTGAATAGTCGATCGCATTGATGAGCCGTCCATTCACTCAGTTGCGTTTTTTTGAATTTCATTCCGCTACTTCGTCATTCAGAAAAACGGGATCGGGTGCACTGACGCTGTACTCTGCTTTGCCCTCCCCAAGCGACCGCGATTAGCCCCAGTAAGACGATCGTGCTCGGCTCGGGTACGGCGGCATTAAAACTGTGGCTGGCATCGCCGATCACGGTAGAGCTAAATGCATTGCGCCAGAGGACGTAATCGGCCGCGTCGACCGCGTCGTCGTCGTTCCCGTCGGCGTAGTGCTGAACCCAATCGCCAGACTCGCCAAAAGTGAGCCTCCAACCAATGTAGTCATCATAATTTACTTCGCCATCGAAATTGAAATCGCCTGGTAGGTACGGTTCCGTAATTGCGGTCAGCGAGTAAATTTCGGCTTCGATTTCCATCGCGAGCGGATCTTCAAAGTACCCGTCCCAAAACACCATCGCGGCAATGGGCCAGTCATCTAAATCGAGCTGCGAAGGCAAACCTCTGTCTGGCAGGATTGTAATCGGCCCGGTAAGGAAGACTGCCACAACAGGTGAGGTGCCCGTGTACCCTAGAGGCGGTACGACCGACTGTGGGGCGTACAATCCGTCGAAGTCGCCATTTTCGTCATCCGGATAATCGTTGAACACATCGATGTCCGCAAAGTCTCCGCTAATGTCTGTTTGAAAGCGGAATTCCGTGCCATTACGCGGATTCTCAATCACCATTCTCGTCACATCGACCCATTCGTCGTTTGTGTAGTATAGGTCGAGAGGGCCGCTGTAGAGCGAGTTGGGGAATAGCGTGACGTCATACTTAAGCATCCCGCGTACCGGGTCGCCGAGCCGCACGTCGGGAAAAAGCCCGAGGGGATCAACAACCGAGGTGACAGTCGCTTCGATCTCCCATCGGACCATTTGCGGGGATAGCCCCGCGGCGTCTTGGCAGAGCGCGACCATCAAAAAGACGAACAATGGTGCATTGCGTCCGCAGAAGGTAGCGATGGTGGCGGATGGGCGATTGTGACGGAACATTCGATCTGTCTCTTCATCTGCGCAAAGCTGTGACATCTGCGGACAATCGCCCCTATTGAGCATTGCTCTGGTCCACCACTTCGTCTCCGGTCCGCGTCACTAACGCGAGGACCAGGTTGGTATCAATTGAATCAAAGAGAAAACGCACCGATCCATCGGCCAGGGCGACATGCGCTCCACTGGGATGGAAGGCATACAGCCCCAACATGTTATCGAAATTCACGAGTGGTTTGCCGGTTTGGCGATAGATTTGATTGAACTGCGCACATCCGCTGATCGCCCACAGACCCACATTGCCCCAAGTGCGGAATTGTGGCGGATCGTGCCGCTCCGTTGTAGCGCCCCCCTCAAAATATTGGTCCGGCAATCCGGCCCGCTCCAGCAAGAGCGCGGTTTGCGACAAGCCATCGGTGATTTGACTGAAACTGATCTTTCTTACAGTGGGGGCATCCCAGACTGCTTTGCCGTAAACGACTTCGCCGAACACGCCGGGCATCCATGATTCTTCCCAAAAGTGTTGAGTGACCGACGGATCGCAGATACTCTGCCGCGAAGCGACTCCGGCTTCAATGAAGCCGGCCGAGCCGTTGTAGTCGGCCGTGGCTCCTGCCAGCGTTTCGTCGAATTGGCTGCGCCCGTGCCAGAGACCGCGGACGACGCTCGACGCACGAGGCGTCGATGGGCAGCCAAAAATTGGGATCGAATTGTTGATAGTCGGTTGATTACTGACGTGGGTGGCGGACTCCGTTAATCGGATCGAGTCGTGGAGCGACTGTTCCTCGATGTGAGGAAGAATCAGCGTCCGCCAGGAGTGAGTGTCGAGTCCAAAAGACAGACTGAGTTTGGCGTCCTCGCCTTTGGTGTAGAGTGGCGGGATTTCCTTGTGCACGTCGTGGTAGGCGTGCACGGCTAGTGCCAACTGCTTGATGTTGTTCTGGCAACTCGCCCGCCTCGCCGCCTCTCGCGCCGCCTGAATGGCCGGCAGGAGCAGCGACACCAGAATGCCGATGATGGCAACGACAACCAATAGCTCAATCAGCGTAAAACCTTTGCGGCGAATCATCGGCCAACTCCTAGCACGAGCATTCGCGCGTAATTCCGGACTCTCCGCCGTCGCCATGAGAACGGCACGAGCGCCGAGGCGGTAAGCAGCAGTGTGCTCGGCTCCGGCACGCTTGTCGCTGGCGTGAGGAGATAGGCCATCTGACCGCCAGATTGGGCCGTGAGCTTGCCGTGGCCAAGGATGCGACCATGTCCAATCGTGCGTATTGCGTTCGCGAGCGAATCCCAGCCATTGGCCGAAATCCCTCCCTCCACCAAGGCCCCTAGATCGTACATGCCTTCGGCAATCGTAAAATAGAATGCCCGCGAGCCGAGATTGTTGTCTGATGCGTCAAATAAGGTATAGCTACCAAGCACTAGTCCATCATCGCCCAAATACTGCGGCGAGCTGTTCCAGTACCCATCGCTACGAGAAGAGAACTCAAATGGAATGTAACCGAGTAGTGGGTCGTATAGCCACGACTCTGAACTCGGTCCAGTCAGGTCAAAGCGCTGTGTGCTCCCCAAAACCTGTCCAGCGCTGTTTAAGCTGAACGCGCCGCTGTTTTCATATCCGTCGTTGCGAGTGTACTTGCTGCCTGTAAGTCCCAGTTCGATCGTCGTCGATCCGTTGTAAAGCCATGCACTATCTCCAGACTGTGCGTTGCCGTTGTAGCGTGTCGACTTGCCGATGACCTGGCCCGCGTCATTTAAATGGTCGGGCCTGCTCCATCTCTCCCCGGCGGTCTGCGTATGTTCGGGGCCGACAAGACCGATATTGATCGTTGTGACGCCGTTATAAAGCCACGCCGTATTGCCCAATTGTGTAAAACCACCAAAATGTCGAGGTGTCGAGCCGATCACGAATCCAGACTCGCTCAGGCTCCAGACGAAGTGCTCCGTCGGCCCCTCAGCTCTTGTGTGTTCCACACCTTTAGGCCCGATGGCGATCGTCGTAACGCCGTTGTACAACCACGGCCTGCCCGCTGTAGTATCCCCGAAGCGAGACGCCAGTCCTAAAACCTGCCCCGCTTCATTCAAGAAAAGTGGCACACTGGCTTCCTCGCCGGGAAGGCTGATGTCTCTTGTTGTGGTGCCATCAAAGAACCAAGCGGCGATTCCAGTGCGCTCGCTTCCGCCATTGAATCGATCGGTGGATCCGACGATTTGCCCCGCTTCGTTGAGACCTCTAATACTACTAGCTTTGAGATCGCCGCTGCCGATGTAGTGGCTGCCTGTAAGGCCAAGCTCAATCGTATTGGAGCCGTTAAAGAACCACGCACTGAAGCCGACCCCCTCGTTGCCACCATTGTAACGCCAAGAACCGCCAGTAACTTGTCCTGCTTCATTCAATTGCCCGGCCGACACAAATTGATAACCATCGGCGCGAGTGAATTCAGGCCCCTGCAATCCAATGCGTGTTGTGTTTGTGCCGTCAAAAAGCCATGCACTGAACCCTAACTGAGTGTTACCTCCGTTGTAACGGAACGATCCCCCGACAACCTTTCCTGCTTCATTGATGCGTGTGGCATAGTTGTAACGATAACCATCGTCTCGTGTATGCTCTGCGTCGAGCGGGCCAATTTCCCGCGTCGTTGAGCCGTCATATAGCCAGGCACTGCGGCCTAGATCGGTGCTGCCGCCGCTATATCGTCGCGAGTAACCAGCGACTTGGCCGGACTCGTTGAGCCAATTAGGAGAGCTGACTCCTTCGAAATCACTGAATCTGTAACCATCATTTCGCGTGTGCTCAGATGCTGTTAGCCCGATATTACGTGTCGTATTGCCGTTGAAGAGCCAAAGGCTCTGCCCCAGATCGATGTTTCCGCCGTTGAATCGCTTTGCAGAGCCGAGAAGGCTGCCCGCTTCATTAAATTCCATCGCTCTATTGAAAATGTAGCCGTCATCGCGCGTGTGTTCGGGTCCAGCGAGACCCACCGGCGTAATTCTATAGGTTGGTGCCGCCAATCCTCGCTGCACTACAGTAATGCTTAGTAGCGCGGCGAGCAATCGAACCAAGCACAAACATTGAAACGTGGAAATTTGAGGGAAAATGGCCATTCTGATCACTGGTGATTAAGGTCTGATTCGAGGAAAGTTACTTCGATTGGTTTAGTTCTTTGCGTGAACGAGCCCATCTGTTTCGGCAGCCAAGCTGAGAAGGTCTTCGTCTTTCGGATCATTCTCGGCGATCCAGTCGTTGGCTCTCTTATGCCACTGACGGGCTTTATCGGTTTGACCCTGCTGAGATCGGATCATCGCCAGCAGCAGCCAGTCGTACGCAAGCGACGTGTCATCGCGTGAAAGCTTGATTGATTTCTGCACGGCCTCGTCGGCCGCTTGCCAGTTCTTATTGCGATACTGCGCGAGCGCGAGCGTGAACCAGGTGTCACCTCGCTCTGGCACATCCTTGACGACGCTCTTCGCCAACTCGAGCGCCTGCGGCGCGTCGCGGAACGATTGATCCGCGCACATGAGCAGGAACCAGGCGAAGCGACTGGTCGTGTCGGGAGTTCGTTGCAGGGCTTCGGGTGCTTTGGCGACCAGTTCGTGAGCGCGTTGGCGATAAATCTGGGAGGGTGAAGCTCCTGCTGAATCGTTTGCTGGCGTTTCAAGCGGCTCGGCGCGAGCCTCGCCCTCCCGACTTGCAAGCGCCGCGCAGCGCAGGAGTTGCACCGCCCCTTCATGGTAGGCAGAGAGGTGATCGGGGAAGGTCTCAACGAGTCTTTCGACGGCCGCGGCCGCCTCGATGGGGCGACCTGCGCCCAGATTGCATTCCACGATGTTCCAATGCGTGTGGAAGTAGCAGTCGAGGGCCACGGGGTTGGTCGACCATTTCTCCAAAGACTGTTTGTGGAGCGGAATCGATTGTTCGAGCAACTCGAGCGCGCGATCATATTGGCCCCGCAGCCGAGCCAACTCCGCCTGGTTCGTGCACGAGCCGGCCTGGCTGGCCAGCCCCTCGGCCGTGTTCTTTAACTCGACCGGCAACAGCTTCTCAATCGCTTCAGCGCGGCGGTAGTATTCCTCCGCCTCGTCAAAACGGTCGGAGAAATAACAGACGCTGCCCAGGTTTGCCAGCATGCCGGCCAATCCGCTTTGGTAAGTCGGCTCGTTTGGAAATCGATCGGCTAACTCGGTCCAGATTTCCCATGCTTGTCGAAACGACGGTTCGGCGGCCAGCGGGCGGTCCAGCGACCAATCCACCAGGCCGATGTGGTTAAAGTTCGCCGCCAGCGCGGCGAGGTACTCCGTACGCTCAGGATGTTGTGTGGTCAATCGCTGCAGCAGCTCGCCCGCCCGCCGGTTGGCGACCCCCGCTTTTTCGTGCCTGCCGACCAGCTGCCAAATGTGGCTCACATCGCCATGGGCCTTAGCGGCGCGGAATCGCAGTGCCGGATCGTCGCTCTGCTGGAGGAGCTTCTCATAGAACTCGGTGGCGTCGGCGGCCAGCGTTTCGGCATGCGCCAAATCGCCGTGATAGTAATGATCGTTGGCTACGCGCGAAAGGAGGCGGTCGATCGTCTGTGAAGCAATCGCTAAGTTGGCCTCAGCCGTCGCCCGTTGCTGCGATTCGGATCGGTAAGCGCCAAGGGTCAGCCAAGCTGCTGCAGCGACAACCGTGGCGACGATGGCCAGTACCGCGGCCGCGAGGGCAACTAGCGCCGCATGCCGTGTGATCCATTTACGGCTTCGATCCATGAAGGATGGCCGCCGCGCTACGATCGGCTTGTGTTCCAAGAACCGTCGCAGGTCGTTCGCCAGCTCTTGGGCCGTGGCATAACGCCCGGCCGGATCTTTCTGCATCGCCTTGAGGACGATCGTTTCCAGGTCGCTAGGGATGCTCGGATCGATGCGTCGCGGAGCGCGTGGTTCCTCGTCGGTGATCTGCCGTAGCAGTTCAGCCCGAGCGGTGGCATCGAACGCGGGCTCGAGCGTCAAGAGCTCGTAAAGCGTAACACCTAGCGAATAGATGTCGGTGCGATGGTCCAGCACCACGCGCGAGCCACGAGATTGTTCAGGACTCATGTAGCGGAGCGTGCCTAACAGGTCGCCCGTCATGGTGAGATCCGAACCGGCGTCAACGCTGGCTAGGCCGAAGTCGGTTAGCCAGAGGGTGCCCCGCTCATCGATCAACAGATTCGAGGGTTTAATGTCTCGGTGGACAATGCCGCAGGTGTGGGCATGTTCGAGCGCCTCGGCCGCCTGCTGCGCCAGTTGCGCCACGGTGCGAAAAAAGGCTGTGCCGCCAATGCTGCGTAGCGTGGACAGCGCCGCTCTGGCCGTGTCGGCGGCCGTCGATTGATTGTGGAGACTTGAGGGTGAGTCAAGTCTCTCATCCGACGGCGGACGGCCGGGTTTCATGGCCGCGATGATCTCGGCCAGAGTTTGGCCGACGACCAACTGCATCGCATAGAAGTGCACGCCGCGATCCGAGCCGACGGCGTAGATCGGTACGATATTCGTATGATGAAGCTGGCCGGCCGCGCGGACTTCATTGCGAAAGCGGGCGAGCCGCTTTTCGTCGAGCATCGACGCAAAGGGGAGCACTTTCAGGGCGACCGGCCGGCCGATGGAGATTTGCTCCGCCTCGTAGACCACGCCCATGCCACCGCGGCCGATCTCGCGGACGAGGCGAAAATCGCCCAGAACGCCACTGGCTGGAAGTGACGTGGATGCCGACTCCGGTCCGTTCTTCGTTGCCGATTGGGCCGATTGAGAAAGGCCGAATGCCATGAGTAGCTGCATGGCCGGCAATAAACTGCGCAATCTTTCCTCATATTCCGGGTGGGCGACGACGTACTGCTCCAGATCGACCGGCAGACCCGTTTGAAATCGATCCGTGATTTCTTCCAACAATTGCTCAAGCGCCTGATCCGAGCTGTGACAGAGAGCGAGTGTGTGACTGTTCATGGCAGGTCTCCAATCGTTCCGCCGATTAGCTCGCTGAATCGTTCCAGTGCCCGCCGTTGCCGCGACTTGACTGCCTCCTGAGAAATTTCCAACACGATGGCCGCTTCTTCGATCGAGAGCTGCTCCAGGAACCGCACTACTAGCACTTCCTGATCTCGCGCGTCGAGCTGCGCGAGGGCGGCCTGCACGCGCGCCTTGAGCTCTTTCTGCATCAACTGCCGACTGGCACTGGAGCCCTTGGCCATCAGACGTTCGGCCAGATTGAGCGCCGATTCGTCTGGCAACCCGACATCGAAGCGTTCCTCTCGCGTCACAGTGCGGGCTTNNACAGTGCGGGCTTGTGCCAAAAGGTGTTGCCGGTGCAACTGCACGATCTTTTCCCAAGCCATTCGCCGTAGCCACGGATAAAGCGGGATTGGCTGAGTACGGAGATATTCGGGCAGCTTCTGATGGGCCTCCGCCAACGTCTCCTGCAGCACGTCGGACGGGTCGACGCGAGACGATAACCTGCGATCTAGTCGAATTGCGATCATGGCGCGCAGCCGACCTCGATGAATCTCCAGCAGCCGATGCGCCGCAGCGTGGTCGCCGGCAACGGCCTGCTGGAGTAATAAGTTGCTATCCTGGTCTCGCGACTCAGTCATATGATTCGTTTTTTCAAATTTAGAACTGCATAAACCCGCTCGAACGGGTCATCTACTTCGGAGAAAAAGTTGTCCCGTCATTCGCCTCCGTTTCAATTTGCGACGCCGCGCGATCGTGCGGACTATCGCACACGCAACAGCGAAGGACGCCCTGGAAAACAAAGGAGCGTTAGCGGCTCCGTCGTATCAGGCTGCGGCCGAAACGGGGAATTTCCCGAATAGATTCGTTAGAGCAAACCGCCGCAAAGAGGTGAGTGATTTGGTGGCGTGATGTCCGACCAATCAACTGATGGGAAGTTGTACAGAACTGATCCTGCAAATGCCAGGAAAAGGGGTCGCAAATTGCCTAAATTTCCCCAAAGACATTCCCTAAGTCTTTATGAGAAAATGACTTCCGTTCAGTCTGAGGCCATTTTAAGCTCGAAAGTTGTATTTCCGGTCTCTTAAGAGCAACCACCGGCAGGTTCCGCGGCGCACGAACGAAATAACCAATAGAAGTATGATCTGTTATAACGGCGCGCCATTGAGGCTATCTGCTTAGAAGCTACTGAGCGGCAGCGGCCGGTTTAAGAATCTTGAGTCGAATCTCTTTGAACTGCACGGTCGTGGGTGGACCTGTGTGGAGTTGTAGACCCAGGATGCCGGATAAGTCGCGCTGGCTGGGATCGTTGTCGATGACTTCGGCGGCCAAGCGGCCGTCTACTTTGAGTGTGAGACGCGGCCCCTCGCAGACCAAGTGATATTCATGCCACTCTTCTAGCT
>CXWJ01006044.1_pt1 | contig 31342 bp, 27 predicted proteins | sample 590841 | NCBI WGS metagenome assembly CXWJ01 (sample SAMEA3498367, study PRJEB10139) | wastewater metagenome | biome: wastewater treatment plant; material: activated sludge | place: Austria | collected 2015-01-21 | reverse complement strand
TGGCCGGTTTCGTTGCTTGGCCCTCACGGAAACCGAGTTTTTTCTTGAAAACTCGGTTTCTAATATAAGCAGGTTGTCACGCAATTATTTTGAGGTTTGTAGTAAGCAACTTTAGTTGCGTTCCCAGAGATTGCTCTTGCCGTCCGACGGCTCTTGCCGTCCGACGGCGCTTGTCGTCCGACGGCGCTGAAGCGCCTGACTACGAACAAATTGAGACATAGAAACCGGGTTTTCAAGAAAAAACCCGGTTTCCAAGACAAGAGGACGAACGATGGCCGCCGAGCAACTCCTGGAACTACTCATGCACGGCAATCAACTCAAGCGGACGGCGCGCACCGGCTGGGGCCAGCGCGGCGTGGCCGACCCCGAGGACGTGGCCGCCCACAGCTTCGGCGTCATCTATACGGCCCTGCTGCTGCTGGAATTGGCCGCCGACCCGACGCTCGATCGGGCCGCGGTGCTGGCGATGGCGACGCTCCACGACCTGCCCGAGGGGCTGACGACCGACATCCCCGTGCCCGCCTGGCGCTTCCTGCCGGCCGGGGCCAAGGCGACGGCCGAGCGGCAGGCGTTGGCCGAAATCGTTGGCGACGCCGCCTTCGGGCCGCAATGGCTGGCCTGGTGGGAGGAGTACCGCCGCAACGAGACGGCCGCGGCCCAACTGGTACACGACGCCGACAAGCTCGATCAATGCCTGCAAGCCTACGTCTACGAGCGGCACACCGGCAACCGCCAACTGGCCGAGTTCTGGCGGGTGGCTCCGCGCTTCCATCTGGCCCCGGCCCAGGCCGTCTATGACGAATTGCGCCGGGCGCGCGCCGCGTTGATGACCGCCGCCTGAGCGCCGCTTGGCAAGCTCGGCCGCTTCCGGCAAAATACGGGGCTGGATATGAGCTATCGACGATTACTCCCGCCCTTCTTTTTGGCCGCGCTGGCCCTGTTGGTGTTGGCCTGGCCGTTTCATGTGGCGGCGCAGACGCCGGCGCAGACCGCCGCGCCTACCCTGCAACCCACGCCCACGCTGGCCGCGCCCGGCACGCCTGCCGCGACAACCGCGCCGGATCTTGCGCCCCCATCCGGCCCAACGCCCACGCCCGACCCGGCCGCGCCACCCATCCCGCGCATCCACGTCGTTCAGGACGGCGAGAACCTGACCATCATCGCCACCAACTTTGGCGTGACGGTCGACGAAATCCTGGCCGTCAATAATCTGGCGAACGGCGACCTGTTGCAGGTGGGCCAGGAGCTGATCATCCCCGGCGGCAGCGGCGAGGCCATCGCCACCGCCTACACCATCACCCCCGGCGACACCCCGGCCGGTGTGGCCGCCGGATTTAACACGACGTTGGCCGACGTCATCGCCACCAATCGCCTGATTACGGCCGACCCGCCGCTGATCGTCGGCCAGGCGCTATCGGTCATCAGCCGCAACGGTTCGGCGACCAGCCGTCCGGCAACGGGCCGGCCGTATCTGGTCGCCGCGGGCGATACACTGCTTCAGGTGGCCGCCCGCTTCGGCCTGACGCCCGAGGCAGTGGCCGCGGCCAACGACTTAGCCCCCCAGACCTACCTGTTCGCCGGGCAACGGCTGCGCATCCCCGACGAGACGGCCGTCTATCGCCACTTGCCGCAGGGCTGGCTTGACCTGCACCTCAACGCGGCGGCGACGGCCCAGGGCGAAACGCTGGCGATCTACGTCGCCAACCTGCTGCCGGGCACGCCCGCCGGCCGGTTGGGCAACCAGCCGCTGCAATTCGCGCCCAGCGGCGACGGCTACGTGGCCTTCACCGGCATCGACGCTTTTGCCGAACCGGGCCTGTATGACCTGGAGATCAGCGGCGGGGATGAGCGCGGGCTGTGGGCGCCGTTGCGCGCCCGGCTGCGCGTGGCCGAGACGGCCTACGATACCCAATACGTCGAAGTCGGCGAGGCGCTCGATGGGCTGCTGGACCCGGCCGTGCGGGCCACCGAGGACGAGTTTCTGCGCACCATCTACGATCAATTCACCGCCGAGCAGCGCTGGACGGGCGTTTTCACGACGCCGCTGACCACCACGGTCGTCTCGGCCGCCTATGGAGGGCGGCGCTCCTATAACGGCGGGCCGATTGAGATCTACCACACGGGCATTGATTACGCCGCGGCCGAGGGCACGACCGTCCTGGCGCCGGCCGCCGGCACGGTTGTCTTCAGTGATACGACCGAGTTGCGCGGCAATGTCATCATCATCGACCACGGCCTGGGCGTAATGACCGGCTATTACCATTTGCTCGAATCGCTGGTGACGGTGGGGCAGGCGGTGACGGCCGGCCAGCCCATCGCGCGGGTCGGTTCAACCGGCCTTTCCAGCGGCTCCCACCTGCATTGGGATGTGCGCATCCTGAATACGCCCGTCGATCCGGCGCGCTGGACGCAGACGGTGTTTCCTTAAGATTGGCAAGCTCCCATCCGGCTGATACAATACATCGGTTTAGGAATTCTCCGGAAGGCATGGCCCCCGGCGACAGGAGTTTGCGGTGAATCAGACCCAGATACAGACGGCGGAGTATTGGGAATCCTATTTCTCGCTCTCCGACTCTGACCTCGAGCAANNATCATCAAGCACCGCGTCCGAGAACAGGCGAACGAATTGCGGCGCGTCATGGCCGGCCGCACGGTTTACCAGCCGCAACGCGCCTACGCCGTGGGCGAGGAGCTGGTCTTTCCGGCCCTCAAGCTGGCCCAGGGCAAGGTGACGGCCGTTCGCAGCGGCTTCAATCCCGAATATGGCGATTTCAGCGTCATCACCGTGGAAATCAAAGGCAAGTCACGCGAGTTCGCCGCCGATTTCAAGAAACATCACCCGCTGAACGTGAGCAACGGCACGGAGTTGACGGCCCAGATGGCCGGCGACGCCGAGGCCATCCAACGCGCCTATGGCCCGGCGGTGACGGCCAAGATCGAAGCGGCCCTGTCCGGGCGCGACGACTTCGTCCATCTCGGCGATCAATGGTTCGTTAAATCGTTGATGGCCGACATCAACATCGGCCACCTGCACCTGACCGAAGCGATCCTGGAAGTCGCCAACGGCGGGCCGTTGACGATGGCCGAAATCGCGCCGCAACTGGAATTGGATCCCGGCATCGATCCGCAGGTGCAGGAGTTCTCGCTGACCCAACAGATGTTGCTCGACGGCCGCTTCGACGAGGTGTCGCCGTCCGGCCCGGCGACGTGGTACTTGCGGCGCATGGAACCCGAAGGGGTGCAGACGACGCCGGAGCGGCTGCCCTATCAGCCCATCCCCTACGACCGCGCCCTGCTGACGCCGCAACAGTTGCTGCTGGAGCAGGAACTGGATGATGAATGGTCGGACTTGCCGCCGGTGGCGAGCGCCGGGACGGCCGTGCTGACCCTGGCCTATCCCCATCGCTGGGCGGGCACGCTGCCGCTCAACGCCAAGACGCGGCCGTTTTTCGCGCTCGGCCGGTCGCCGCGCCAGCGCATCATCCTGGTGGATGATCAGACCAACGCGCAGATCGTCGGTTGGGTGGTGGCCGAGGGGCGCTATATCTACGGGCTGGGCGATTGGTACAAGGAGAATTCGATCCCCGTGGGCGGCTTCATCCATCTGTCACCGGGGCCGGAGCCGGGCGTACTGATGCTGGGCTACGACCGGCGGCGGCGGCAACGCGAGTGGGTGCGGCTGGCGGTGGTCAAGGATAATCGCCTGCAATTCGAACTGACGCGCCGCGATATTCCCTGCGGCTATGATGACCTGCTGATCGTCGGCACGGACGTGGTGACGGCCGTCGATTCCCACGCGCGGCGGGCGGCGTCGATGCAGATGACGCTGGCGGCCCACTTGATGGAAGTGTTTCCGTCGCTGGCCGGCCTGACGCCGCAGAATACCGTCCATGCCAAGACCCTCTATAGCGCAGTCAATATGCTGCGGCGTGTGCCGCCGGGGCCGATCTTCGCGGAGTTGATGCGCAATCCGGCCTTCAAGGCGGTTGGCGATCATTACTGGCAGTATGAGAGCGCCGCCTAGCGCCGCGCCACAGGAGGCACCCTCTTTTGCCCACAAATACACGGCCAACAATTAAATCAGCCCACTTGCGGCTGCTCACGGCCGAGACCCGGTTCTACATCGATTACAGTTGGTGGGACGAGAGCCATCTCGATCTGCGCACCTATCTGCTCACCCGCCTGTCGGTGGGCGGCGAACTGGGCGCTGAGTTGCCCGCCGATCGGATCGATCTGATCGACTCCAAGACCGGCGAGGTGCGCCAGGTGGACGCCTTCCAATATCTGGTGCGCGAGCACTTCAACCGCCACGACAACGAATTGGCGACCCAGGGGGCGCTGGTCGATGCCGTGTTCAGCGTGCTGCTGGCCAACGGCAACGAGCCGATGACCGCGGCCGAGATCGCCGAGCGCGTCCACCGGCCGGCCGACCTGCTGATCAAAACCTTTGGCGGCTCCACGGTCTATCATGGCATCCGGCCGCTCTTCGACGATGACTAACCGCCCGCCCGGCGGCCTGATTTGGCGCAACCACGAACGAACCACGACCGGGACACGGATGAAACGGATTGAATTAGCCCTTTCCGCACCATCCGTGTCCTTTTTATTTTCGGCGACGGGGGTGATCGGGTCATGGTGAGCGTCACCGTGCGGTTATTTGGCTCCTTGCGGCGCTACCGGCCGAGCGATGCCGGCGGCGCGCCCCACCAGCCGTTTGTGGCTGTCATGCCGCCGGGAGCCACGGTCGAGACGCTCGGCCGCGCCCTGCGTTTGCCCGAGGGCCTGATCAGCGCCGCCGCGATCAATGATGAGGCGGTGGAAGTCACCGCCCCCCTGGCCGATGGCGATCGCGTAGCTTTGTTTCCGCCATCGGCTGGTGGATAAGGGCCGTTGACGCCGCCGCTCAGGGGCATTAGAATTGGTCTGTTCGCCCCGGCCCCCGTAGCTCAATTGGACAGAGCGTCGGCCTTCTAAGCCGAAAGTTGCAGGTTCGAGCCCTGCCGGGGGCATACGAATGACGAATGACGAATGAAGAGAGCGTCCCGAATTCGTCATTCGTCATTCGTCATTTGCAATTCGTAATCCACATGACTATCAAAATTTTCACCGTGGCCGAAATGACGGCGGCCGAGAAGGCGGCCGACGCCGCCGGCCATTCCTACGCCCAGATGATGGCGACGGCCGGCCGGCGCGTGGCCGAGGCCATCCTCGAACGGTATGACGTGGCCGGGCGGCAGGCGCTCATCCTGGTGGGGCCGGGCAACAACGGCGGCGACGGGTTGGTGGCCGGGCGTCATCTGGCCGAGGCCGGCGCGGCCGTGGCCTTCTACCTGCTGAAGCCGCGCGACCCCACGACCGACGAAAATCTGGCCCTCGTCGAGGAGATGCAACTGGAAGTTCTGCCGGCCGATTATGACCAGCGCTTCCGCGTGTTGCGCCACCGGCTGCGGGCGGCCGATTTTGTCGTCGATGCCCTGTTCGGCACGGGCGTATCGCGGCCCATCAGTGGCCCGGCGGCGGCGGTGCTGGAGCAGGTGGCGGCCGGGCTGGCCGAGCGGCGGAAGCAAGCGGCGGCTCGCCCGACGCTGACGGCCGTGGCCGCGCCGCCGGTGCGCGACGAGAACGCCCCGGCCCGCCGCGACACCACGCCCATTGTCGTGGCCGTCGATTGCCCCAGCGGCCTGAACTGCGACAGCGGCGCGCTCGATCCTTTGGCGATTCCCGCCGACCACACCGTCACCTTTGCCGGGCCGAAGCGCGGCCATTTCATCTTTCCGGGGGCGGCGGCCTGCGGCGAGCTGATCGTGGCCGACATCGCCATTGACCCGGCGCTGCCGGCCGTCAAAGCGGTGCCGCTGGCCCTGGCGACGGCCGAACTGGCCCGCGCCCTGCTGCCCGCCCGCCCGGCCGACGGCCACAAGGGCACGTTCGGCACGGCGCTCATCGCCGCGGGCAGCATCCGCTATTGGGGCGCGCCGGCGCTGGCCGCCCGTGGCGCATTCCGGGCCGGGGCGGGGCTGGTGACGCTGGCCGTGCCGCAACGGCTGCGCCCGGCGCTGGCCGGGCAATTCCCCGAGGCCACCTATCCGCTGGTGACCGACACCGATACGCTGGGCGTCGCCACGGCCAATCTGTTGCTCGGCTCGCTGAAGAGTTACGATGCCATCCTGGTGGGGCCGGGGCTGGGCGAGGCGGCGTCGTTCCTGGGCGCGCTGCTCGACGGGCTACGCGAGCCGGCCGAGGGGCACAAGCCGCCGCCGCTGGTAGTCGACGCCGACGGGTTGAATCTGCTGGCGGCGCTGCCCGATTGGCCGGGCCGACTGCCGCCGAACACCGTCTTGACTCCCCACCCGGGCGAGATGGCCCGCCTCATCGGTCGCAATCGGGATGAGGATCGCGATGGCGATCGGGTCGAATCGGCCCGCCGCCGGGCGGTAGAGTGGGGGCACGTGGTCGTGCTGAAGGGGGCCTACACGATCATTGCCGCGCCGCCCGACGCTGTGTCGGGCGATGGGCGGGCCACGCTGCTGCCCTTCGCCAATCCCATCCTGGCCGTCGGCGGCAGCGGCGACGTGCTGGCCGGGATCATCACCGGCTTGCTGGCCCAGGGCATGGCCCCGTATGAGGCGGCCGTGCTGGGCGGCTATCTGCACGGCGCGGCCGGGCAACTGGCCGGCGACTATTGGGGCCGCGCCGGGCTGTTGGCCGGGGAGCTGGCCGACTGGGTCTCCCACGCGCGGCGGGCGTTGGAATAATTACGAATTACGAATTACGAATGAAGAGTGCGTTCTAAATTCGTCGTTCTTGGGCGGTCAGCAGTTGGCCTTTGCGTTTCTCTCATCGCGGCTATTGTCAAATTTCCCACCCCGTGCTATAGTCATTCTTCGGCCCGCCCGGCGGGTTCCTATTTACGCGACACAATAATACCAGCATACCTGGGAGTTTGAGACGACGTTCCAAGCCGGAACGTTGTTTTTTCCGGTCTTTGGAGAGTAGCATCATGTCTGATTTACTGTTGAAAGCATTCGATAAGGAAGCCAACGCCACCCTGCCGACCGTGCAGGTGGGCGATAGCGTGACCGTCTACGTGCGCATCAATGTCGGCGACAAGAACGAGCGCGTCCAGATGGTGCGCGGCACGGTCATCCGCGTGCGCAACGCCGGCAACAACGCCAACTTCACCGTGCGCCGCATCGCCTCGAACGGCATCGGCGTCGAGCGCACCTTCCTGATGAGTTCGCCGCGCATCGAGAAGATCGACGTGCACAGCCAGGGCCACGTGCGCCGGGCGCGCCTCTACTTCCTGCGCGAGCGCACCGGCAAGGCCACCCGCCTGCGTTCCAAGCGCGCCTTCGAGCAGCAGTAAATCGAGCCTGTGGAAACCGGCACCATGTCCCGGCCGCTCATCGGTCTGACCGCCTACCGCAAGGCGTCGGCGCAAACGCCGCCGGCGCCGCTGATGGCCCTGCCCGTGTCCTACATCGAGGCGGTCATCGAGGCGGGCGGTATCCCTCTCCTCATCCCCATGGGGCTGGATGAGGCCGCGCTGGCCGAGGTGGTGGCCCGCCTCGACGGCCTGCTGCTGCCCGGCGGCGGCGACATCGCCGGCGACTATTACGGCAGCGAGCACCCCGATCTTATTTTCGACGTGGATGCTGACCGCGACCGCGTCGAATCGTTCCTGGTCCGCGAGGCCGTGGCCCGCCGGCTGCCGCTGCTGGCGATCTGTCGCGGCCACCAGATGCTCAACGTCGCCCTGGGCGGCACGCTCCACGAGGACGTGCTGACGTTGCTGCCGGGGGCCATCAAGCACGATTTCTTCACACTTTTCCCGCGCAACCACCTGTCCCACGCAGTGACCATTGAGCCGGGCAGCCGGCTGGCGACAGCGCTGGGCCGCGAAGTGGTCAGCGTCAACAGCCTGCACCATCAGGGCATCCGCGATCTGGCCCCCGGCCTGAGCGTTGTGGCCCACGCGCCCGATGGCTTGATCGAGGCCGTCGAGGTGGACGATCATCCCTTCGGCCTGGGTGTGCAGTGGCATCCCGAAAACCTCTACGTCGATAACCCCGAAATGCTCGCCCTGTTCCACGGCCTGGTCGAAGCGGCCCGCTCCGCCGTAAGGGTATGAGCGACCTGACGCCGTTGGACACCGGCCTGACGCCGGTCGGCGCTGAATTGCAGGCCCGCGGCATCCCCTTTCGCGAATTCCATCACCCCGGCCCGGTCGCCTCGCTGGAGCAGGCGGCCCAGGAGCGCGGCCAACGCCCGGAGCAGGTGGTGCGCAGCATCCTCTTCCGGCTGGCCCAGGACGACTACTTGCTGGCGCTGGTGGCCGGGCCGCAACAGATCGACTGGAAGGCGTTGCGCCGCGCCGTGGGCCAGAGCCGCCTGACGACCGCCTCGGCCGACGAAGTGCGCGCGGTGACCGGCTTCGAGATCGGCGCGGTGTCGCCCTTCGCCCTGCCGCGGCCGATTCGGGTGGTCATCGACGCCGGCGTGACGCGCGAGACCGAGGTGTCGATTGGCTCCGGGCGGCGCGGTTCCACGGTCATTCTGGCGACGGCCGACTTGCTGCGCGCCCTGGGTGACGCCGAGCGCGTCACCATCACCTGAGCTACCCCTCCGCTAACCGGGCCAATAAGTCGGCCAACTGCGCCACCACTTCGGCCCGCCCGCCCTCGTTGACGATGACGTGATGGGCATGGGCCGGCGGCTCGAAGAACGCGGCGATTTGCCGGGCATAGGCCACGGTGACCGGGTTGTTGCCGCCCGCCAATCGCGCCAGCCGCGTGGCCTCGTCGGCGGCCACCAGCACAAAGACCACGTCGGGAAAGACGGCGGCGATCAGCCGGCGGTGGCGCTCCTTGAACGTCGCCTGACAGAAGGCCAGCGCCGGATGTTCGGCGCGCAAGACGGCGATCCGCTCGACCAGCACCGCATAGTAGCGGTCGCGCATGGCGTCGGTAAACGGCCGCTCCTCGCGCACGGCGTCGCGCATCTCCGGCGTCAGGTCGAGGTCGCCATCGTAGAAGGTATAGCCGAACGCGTCGGCCAATACCCGGCCAACGTAGTTCTTTCCGGCGGCGGGCAGGCCAAAGAGATAGAGCAACATGGTCAGTCGTCTCGCCTCACGATTGGGTCAGGGCAGGGATTCGCACACCAACCCGTCGCCGCCGCCGTCCAGATTGTGAACATCCCGCCCTGTCGTGTCCCAACAGTATTCAAAGCACGTCTGCGCCTCGTCGCGCGAGCGAAAATCGCGGCAATCGTACAGGTTGCGGTCGCAATCGCAGGGGCCGACCAGCTCCAGGCTGCCCCACATGCCCGCCTCGGCGACGCGGGCTTCGTCCTGCAAGCCGCGCAAATACTCCGTTTGGGCCACGTCGGGCGGAAAGGTCACCAGCCGGGCCAGACCGTTGGTGATCAGTTCGCCATTGACGAAAGTCCCGTCCTCCAGATAGACATAGCGCAACAGGCGACCGTACTGGTCGGTCTCGCTGACGTCGCGCACGAGGATGACCGTCTGATCTTCGACCAGATCGCGGTTGAACTCCCGCGCCTCTTCGTAGAATGGTTCCTCGCGCTCGGGCGCATCGACGCCGATGTAGCGCAGCCGGTATTCGCGGCCGTCCAGTTCGACCTCGATGGTATCGCCGTCGATGACGTAGGTGACCTCGGCGCGCACACCGCCGGCTAGGGGCGCGGTGGGCGAGGCAATTGCGGGCGGGCGGGTCGCGGGGAGCGCCGCCAGGGTGGCGGGCGTCGTGGCCCGGCCACAGGCGGCTAACCACAGGGCGGCGCTGAGCAGCAGCGCCGGAGCGAAATAAGGGCGTTTCGTGAGATGTGACATGAGAATAATCCCGCGGATGATAGCCGGGTTTGGGCCGCGCGTCACTTCAACAGGGCAAGCGTAGCCAGACCTGCCGGGTCTTGGTGGAAATGGCAGGGCTATCAGAGCGTATGCTATCCGGCTGCGCGAATCAATTGCTCAATCGTTAGCCAAAAAAAGCTGGATGCGAGAAATCGCATCCAGCTTTATCTTCAAGCGATAAGCCTTACGTTGGCCTATGGTTGATAGGTGACGTTGACCGCGACGTAATCGAGGAAGAAATCGCGGCTCGTATTGTTCGCCACGTCAATGACCCGGACGCGGAAGTTGGCGTTGCTGAAATCGCCGGGGTTCCACGCGCGCCCCCAGGTATCGGATAAATTGCCGAGGGTGAACGTAGCTTCCGTTGTCCCCAGGCTCGTGGTGGATTTGGTTGTTGTCCAGGTTACGCCGCCATTCCACGAGAGCTGCACGCACAGTTTTGGCGCGCCGCTCGTGGCGTCGGCGCGCGCATCGAGACGCACCTGAATCCCCTGAATCACGGCTATGGCGGGAATGTTGAAATTGAAGTTGGTGTAGCTGTGTCTGTCCTTGCCCTCATTGGTACAGGACGTGTTCTTGTTCGTGCCGCTATTGGTATCAATGGCCGCCGAAGCGTCATCGACATACGCGTTCACCGGATTGGTCTGATAACCGTTGTTGTCACCAGCGCCGGCTGTTTGCGCGGCGTTGGCCGAGGGTGCACGAAAGCCGGTGCTTGTACTTGCCGGGGGTGTAGGAGTCGCTGTCGGCGGAATCGGTGTGCCGGTCGATGTTGGTGTGGGTGTGTTCATGACCCCACCCGAGACGCTCCAGCAGGTGATGAGGGCATCATAGCCACCGGCGGCGCACACGTTGCCACTGGGGAGAGCGACAGCCCATACCGTCTCCATGGCCGAGAATGCCTCCCAGAGCAGTGTCCCGCTCGGGCTATAGCCGGCCGTGACCCCTTGTATGTATCCACCCGGCAGGTTTGGGCCGCCCCGCCCCGTCACGACAGTGGCGCCGTCCGCTAACACCAGCACACCCCGCGGGATCTCGTCGGTGTTTAAGCCACCGTCACGAACGGCTTCCCAGCGCACCGCGCCATTCGTTTCAAAGGCCACGGTGTACCAATCGAGAAACCCGCGACTCGCCTGGCCGGTCACGACCAGGCTGCCATCCGGCGCTTTGCTCATCCGTAGGCCGGTGGCGCCGGCGCTATCGCTCGGCTTCCGATCCGTGCGCCACAACTTCGCGCCGGTCGCCCGATCATAGGCAACCACGGTCAGGAAACCGTTGATGCCCACGTTGCCTTGACCGGTCACGTAAACGCGCGTGGCATCGACCACCACGTCCAGGGCGGCTACGCCTTCGTTTGCCGTGACCAGCCAGCGGCGCGAACCGGTGGCAGTGTCATAGGCGGCCGTGATCCAGGTCGCCCCACCCGGAATATCGCCACTGAGAACGACGTCACTCTCGTCCGGGCTTAAGGCCAACGACGTGGCAATGTCGTTGGCGAGGTAGGTGGTTGAGATTAGTTGCGACCACAGGAGGTTGCCGGAGGCATTATATTTGTGCAACTGAATATCCTGACCATCGCCGACCGAGTTGAAGGCCAGGTAGGTATTCCCGGCGCTATCGACTAATAGTCGTCCTACTGAAGGATACGTGCGTGTCAGATCGACGCGCCACAACAGCGTGCCATTGGCCGCGTAACGAACCAGGGTGAGGGAGATTGGATTGCCATGCGCGTTAACGTTGTGACCAACCGCCACGAAATCACCATTGGGCGCGGCGGCCACCCAATCGCCGGCGAATGTGCCTGTCGTGGGACTGACCGTTCCCTGCCAGCGAAAGGCACCGGCGGCCGTGTATGAGGTGACGGCCAGGCTTCTGGCGTAAGCGGGGCCTGATACCACGGCCACATTGCCCGACGCATCGACGGCCATTCGAGCGGCCTGGCCCGCGCCGTCGTTGCCCGCGGAGAGACCGCCGGCCGTCCACAACACCGGCAGCGTGGTCGCCGCGCCGGCGGAGGAGGCCGTAAACAGTTGTATTGCCAGTGTAAAGATAACCGCCGCTGCTAAAAGGGCGTGCAGTGTAATGCGCCGCACCGTCGTTGATTTCATCATCATATTGATCCCCTTGTTCCCTTTCGTAGGGAAAGTGATGTTCGGTCTACACAAATTACAGGATGGGTTAAAACAGCCGCAAGTCTCAAGTGACGATTGTCACTTACTTTCCTGACATTCGTCACCTTTGTGTCGCGAGCGGCCTGGAGCAAGCATCCGCCTCACATCGCGTCGACGACACCTTCTGTTGCCTTTGTTTTCCAGGGCCGGCCGCAATGGTTGACAAATCTGCCACTATCACTATATTCACCGCTTGAATATTCACCCTATGAATACCTCTGATCTGACTTCTCTATCAACTGAATTGGCCTTGCTTGGCTTTGTCCATCAACGGCCGACATACGGCTACGACATCTATCGCCGCCTGACCGAGACGCCGGAGTTGCGCCTGATCTGGCGCATTAAGCAGAGCCGGCTCTACGCCCTGCTGGCGCGGCTGGAAGAGGCAGGGCTGCTCCACGCCACGCAGGAGCCGCAGGACGGCCGGCCGCCGCGCAAGGTTTTTAGCCTGACGGCGGCGGGCGAAAGCGCCTTCGGCCGCTGGCTGGTCCAGCCGGTGCAACTGCCGCGCGAGATGCGGCTGGAGTTCATGCTGAAGCTCTACTTCGCCCAACAGGAAGAAGGGGCCGCCGCCCGGCTGATTGGGGGGCAGCAAGAAGTGTGCGCCCGCTGGCTGGCGACACAGGCCGGCGACGAGGCCGCTTCCCCCTACGTGCGCGCCGTTCGCCGCTATCGTCGCGGCCATATCGAGGCGATCTGGGATTGGCTGGCTACGCTGGTCGATGACCTGGTCGCGACCGGCGTGGCGAGTTCAATCCCCCAACCCCATTAATCCCGGAGGAAAGAATGACGTTCGCTCGCTTACCGTGGAAGACACTATTTTTATGGATTCTCGCCGTGGCCTTGTCGGTTGTTTTGGCCGCCTGCGCCGGTAGCGCGCCGGAGACGACTGCGCCCGAAGCCACCAGCTTGCCGGCCACCGACGTGCCGGCGACGGAGGAAGCAGCACCGGCCGAAGAAATGCCGCCGGCCAAGGACGTGGCGCTGACGGTCTTCGCCGCCGCCTCGCTGACCGACGTTTTCACGCAGATGGGCAGCGCCTTCGAGGCGGCCCATCCCGGCCTGACCGTGGCCTATAATTTCGCCGGGTCGAATCAGTTATCGGCCCAGATCGGCGAGGGCGCGCCGGCCGATGTCTTCGCCAGCGCCAACGCGGCCCAGATGGACGTGGCCGTGGCGTCGGGCCGCGTCGACGCGGACGCGGCGCAAATCTTCGTCACGAACCGCCTCGTCGTCGTCTTCCCGGCCGACAACCCGGCCGGCATCGTCGAACTGCAGGATTTGGCGAACCCCGACACGCTCATCGTCCTGGCCGCCGAGGAAGTGCCGGTCGGGCGCTATTCGCTGGAGTTTCTCGATCTGGCGGCGGCCGATCCCGCTTTCGGGGCCACCTTCAAGGATGACGTATTAGGCAACGTGGTCTCCTACGAGGAAAACGTGCGCGCCGTGCTCAACAAGGTTGAGTTGGGCGAGGCCGACGCGGGCATCGTCTATACCAGCGACCTGTTTGGCGTGGAGAACGTCGGCCAACTTGAGATTCCCGACGCGCTCAATATCCTGGCCAAATATCCCATCGCTCCGCTAAATGACAGCGCCTACGGCGAAATGGCCGCCGCTTTCGTAGACTACATCCTCAGTGACGAAGGCCAGGCTACTCTGGTCGAATATGGCTTTGGCCCCGCGCCGACCCCGTGAGATTACTCGATAGTTCGGGGGGGAAGACGCGCCGGCGTCCTCCCCCACGCCGCCATAAGCCCGAAGCGTGGTGGGCGCTCTCGCTGCCGCTGCTGCTCTTTCTGCTGCTGCCGCTGCTGGCGCTGCTGTTCTATAGCTCACCGGCCGAGTTGGCGGCCAACCTGGCCTTGCCGCAAGTGCGGCAGGCCATCGGCCTGAGCTTGCGGACGAGTTCGTGGGCCACGCTGGCCGCGGTGGCGCTGGGGATGCCCGTGGCCTATCTGCTGGCGCGGCGGCAATTCTACGGCCGCCTGCTGCTCGATAACCTGATCGATCTGCCCATCGTCTTGCCCCCGGCCGTGGCCGGGTTGGCGCTGCTGCTGGTGTTCGGACGGCGGGGGTGGGTGGGCGCGCCGCTGGCCGAACTGGGCATCCGCATCACCTTCACCGAACTGGCCGTCATCATGGCCCAGACCTTCATCGCCGTGTCGCTCTTCATCCGCGCCGCGTCCATCGGCTTCGCCGCCGTGGAGCCGGAACTGGAGGACGCGGCGGCCATCGACGGGGCCAACCGCTGGCAAAGCTTCTGGCGCATCACGCTGCCCCTCTCGCGCCGGGCGGTGCTGACCGGCGTGGCCCTGGCCTGGGCGCGGGCGCTGGGCGAGTTCGGGGCGACGATCATCTTCGCCGGCAACTTCCCCGGCCGGACACAGACGATGCCGTTGGCGATCTATTTGGGGTTTGAGTTGGATTTGGATGTGGCGGTGACGTTGTCGGTGATTCTGATCGGGTTGTCGTTTGCCGCGTTGTTGGCAATCAAGTTGATATTCCAGCGACCGGAAGAGGATAGCCTGTAAACGAAAAAGCCCGGCGATTTCGATAGCAGCGCCGGGCTTGTTGGCGGATTTAGCCGTCAGGGCGTGGTCATCTCCAGCAGGACGATCTCGTCGCCCGTGGTCAGGTTCACTTCCTTGATGACGCCGACACCGGGGGCATAATACTTTTGTTCACGCAGGCCCGGCTCCAGCGGCGTCCAGTCTTCCGTCTGCACCACGTCCTCGAACGAACCAAAGGGAACCGTGACCTGTTCGGTGGCGCTGAGTACCATTGCCATGTCCTCGGCTTCGCCTGGGTAGTACTCCTGGCGATAGGGTTGGTCGACGTGGGCGGCGGGGTCGGCGTACATGACGATGCCCGGCAGCGCGCCATCGACGCCCGCTTCCCATGAGCCGTCGTGATCGGCCAGCGCGCCGTTTTCGTAGTTATCGACGGCCTCGCCGAAATACCAGACATTGCCGTCCTCATCCTGGGCGAACCAGTCGAATGTGTCCTCGACCAATAGACCGTCGATGTAGACGGTATCGCGCACCGTCGTCGCCGCCACGCCCATGATCTCGCGCGTTTCGGCCAGCACTTCGATCTCGATGCGTTCCAGCCCTTCGGCCGTCCGGCCCTCATAGACGTAGCGGGTTCCGGGGCGGCGCGGGAAGTAAGGATTGTCGATGGTCGCGACGAATTTGGCCGGATCGATATCGACCGTATAAGCGGCTTCCGCCAACCGCGCGGCGGCGTCGGACGATGCGGCCTCCGGCGGCGAGGCAGCGCCATTGCAGCCGGCGCTGAGCAGCACAAGGACGACGAACACGAGTAACAGATAGTGGCGCTTCATCATGGTTCACTCCTCCAACTGATTGTTTCACCGCAACAACTTAGGGAGTCGGTTTCGTCGTCCTGATAGATGGCGAAACCGCAGCCAACACTATCGATAGAATATGCGCCTGGAGTAAGGAAACGATGAAACGAGTTTAAGAACCCGACGGCAGCATTGCGCGAAAGGTCGTGCCCTGTTGAGGGTCGGATTGCACCGTAAGCGTGCCGCTATGCGCGCGGGTTATCTCCCAGGCGATAGCCAGACCCAACCCTGCGCCGCCACTGCCTTCGCCGCGCGTCCGGTCGCCGGCGACGCGGTAGAAGCGCTCGAACAGGTGCGGCAGGTGTTCGGCCGGGATGCTCGGCCCGGTATTATGAATGGCGATGGTCACGTAGCGATCATCCTTCTCGCCCCGCACGGTTACCTGCCCCTCCGGCGGGGTGTACTTGACGGCGTTGTCCAAAAGATTCAAGAAAAGGCGGATGAGTAAGTCAATATCCCCACGAAGATACAGGCCGGGCGGCAACTCTTCGACCAGGGCGACCGACCGGGCCGCGGCCAACAGCCGCAGTTGATCGAGCAGCGAACCAAATAAACTCGTCAGCTCGACATCTTCCAGCCGCAGCCGAAACTCTGCCTGCTCCAGCCGGGCGATGAACAACAGATCGTTGGTCAAGCGGATAAGGCGGTCGACCTGTTCCTCCATTTCGATCAGCGTCGCGCGATAGTCGGTGACAGGGCGCGGCCGGCTAAGGGTCACCCCCAGGCGGCCCTTGAGAGCGGTCAGCGGTGTGCGCAGTTCGTGGGCCGCGTCGGCGGTGAAGAGGCGCTCGCGGGCGAAAGCCGCCTCCAGCCGGTCGAGCATGCCGTCCACCGTCTGCGCCAGGCGGCCCACTTCGTCGGCCGGGCCGTCATGGGCAATGCGCCGGTCCAGGTTGCCGGCAGTGATGGCCTGGGCGGTGCGGGTGATGTGGACGATCGGCCGCAAGGCTCGCCCAGCCAGGTAGTACCCGCCCAGCCCGGCCAGAAGTAGCGCCAGCGGCAACCCCAGCAGCAATTGCCCCTCCAGACTGAGCAGGGTCGTGTTGACCGGATCGAGTTCCTGCGCCGCCAGCAGCCGGCCCTCGCGTCCGGCGATGGTGATGGCCTGGCTGTAGACGCGCCACGCGTCGCCCTCGGCGAAGAGTGTGGCCGAACCGGACGGCTGGGGCGGGAACTGGGGTAACTGGTCGTCACTGCTCAGTGTATCCAGCACCGTTCCGCTGGGGCTGAGCAAAAAGATCACGAAATCATCACTCAGGCGGCGCAGAGCTTGCGGGTTGCGACCTGACTCGGCAAAGGTCAACCGGCCGTCGATCTCGGCCACGCCCAGCAAAGCCTGATTGGCCGCCAGCGTCAGGGCCGCATCGACCTGAGCCAGCAAGCCGGCGCGCACACGCGCATAAACGAAGGCGGAAAAAGCTAGCAGAATGAGGCCCAGGACGAGGGTATACCAGACGGTCAGGCGGGCGCGCAGGGGAAGACGGGACAGGCCATTCACCGGCCGGCGCTCCTAGGGCGCGGCGCTCAGCCGGTAGCCCACGCCGCGGATGGTGTGGATGAGGGGTTGGCCGTGGCCGTCTTCGATCTTGCGCCGCAAATAGCCAACGTAGACGTCGATCACGTTGGATTCGTTGAAGAAGTCGAGGTTCCAGACGTGTTCGCCGATCTGCGTGCGCGTGAGCACCTGATTGGGGTGTCGCATCAGGTATTCGAGCACGGCGAACTCGCGCGGGCTGAGGTCGATGGGCCGATCGGCGCGGCGGACAGCCCGCGTGGCCGTGTCCAGTTCCAGATCGCCGACAGCCAGGATAACCCCGGTTTGCAGCGGCGGCCGGCGTAACAACGCCCGCACCCGCGCCAGCAGTTCGGGAAAGGCGAAAGGTTTGACCAGGTAGTCGTCGGCCCCGGCGTCCAGCCCTTCCACGCGCTGGTCGACCGTGTCACGGGCGGTCAGCAACAGGGCGGGCGCCTTGTCGCCGCGGCGGCGCAATTCGCGCAGCATGTCTAGGCCGTTGAGCCGGGGCAGCATGATGTCGATCACCAGGACGTCATAGTTGGCCACCGCAGCATAATCCAAGCCATCGCGGCCGTCGCCGACGCTATCGACGGCATAGCCGGCTTCCGTCAACCCTTGCCGGATGAAACCGGCGATGCCTGGTTCATCCTCCACGACGAGAACGCGCATGGCATTGCTCCATATCGTCCATTGTAGCGCGGGAAATTAAGAAAGCGATGAGGGTCAGGATAGTGCCATAAGTTGCCATTTGAGTAACCTCTGAGATTTGCCGCGCGGTCGTAAATGGGCGATCATACGGGCAGCTTCGGTTGTCCTTACAGCTTGAAGCGCGCGGCCACAGCCCCCCACATCTTACCTTTCCATAAAAGGAGAACCATAATCCAATGGCTGATTATTCACCCCACCCTGAACACCGGTTCACCTTTGGTCTTTGGACCGTCGGTAATATGGGCCGCGATCCGTTCGGAGAGCCCGTGCGCCACAAGTTAAGCCCGGTCGAGATCGTCCATTTGCTGGCCGAGGTCGGGGCTTATGGCGTCAACTTCCACGACAACGACCTGGTGCCCATCGACGCAACCCCGGCCGAGCGCACCCGCATCGTCGCTGATTTCAAGAGCGCCCTGCGCCAAGCCGGGCTGGTGGTGCCCATGGCAACAACCAATCTGTTCACCGACCCGGCTTTCAAGGATGGCGCTTTCACGTCAAACGACCCCAGGGTTCGAGCCTACGCCCTACAGAAAACCTTACGTGGCATCGACCTGGGTGTTGAGTTGGGGGCGTCGTTGTACGTGTTCTGGGGCGGCCGCGAGGGCGTTGAGACCGACGCCGCCAAAGACCCGGTCACAGCGATCAAGCGCAACCGCGAGGCGATGGATTTTCTGTGCAACTATGTTATCGACCAGGGCTATGAGTTGCGCTTCGCGCTGGAGGCCAAGCCCAACGAGCCGCGCGGCGACATGTATAACGCCACCACCGGGCATATGCTGGCCTTCATCGAGACGCTGGAGCACCCGTCCATGGTGGGCGTCAACCCCGAAGTGGCCCACGAGCACATGGCCGGCCTCAATTTCCTGCATAACGTCGCCCAGGCGTGGGAGGCCGGCAAGCTGTGGCACATCGACCTGAACGACCAGTCCTTCGGCCGCTATGATCAGGATTTCCGCTTCGGGGCCGTCAACCTCAAGGCGGCGTTCTTCCTGGTCAAATTCCTGGAAGACACCGGCTATGCAGGCAGCCGCCACTTCGACGCCCACGCCTATCGCACCGAGGATTATGAGGGTGTCAAGGAGTTCGCCCGCGGCTGTATGCGCACTTACCTGATCCTCAAGGATAAAGCGGCGCGCTGGAATGCCGACGAGGACATCCGGGCGCTGTTGGCCGAGATCAATGCCGATGACGGGTCGCTATCTCATCTCATCGATAAGTACCAACCGGCCAAGGCCCAGGGCCTCAAGGCGATGGAATTCGATCGGGCGGCGCTGGGGGCACGTGGCTTGGGCTACGAACGGCTGGATCAGTTGACGAATGAAGTTATTCTGGGCGCGCGGTGAGTCCCATGAACGAGTCACGCTACCTCCTGGGACTCGATATATCGACGACGGCGGCCAAGGCTCTGCTGGTGGATGCCGAAGGGCGGGTCGCCGGCGTCGGCTCGTCGCTCCTGTCGGTGTCCAATCCGCGACCGTTGTGGTCGGAGCAGGCTCCGACAGAGTGGTGGGCCGGCATGGTCGTCGCCATCCGCCAGGCGTTGGGCGAGGCAGGAGTCGCCGGCGAGGCCGGGGTCGCCGGCGAGGCCATCGCCGCCATCGGCCTGACCGGGCAGATGCATGGGCTGGTATTGCTGGACGCGGCCGGCGAGGTGCTCCGCCCGGCCATTCTGTGGAATGACCAGCGCACCGCCGCCCAATGCGACGAAATACGGCGCCGCGTCGGTCGCGATCGGCTCATCCGGATTTGCGGCAACGACGCGCTGTCGGGTTTCACCGCCCCCAAGATCCTCTGGGTGCGCGATCAGGAGCCGGAGCTATACGCCAAGGCCCGGCACGTCCTGCTGCCGAAGGATTACATTCGCTATCGCCTGAGCGGCGACTTCGCGATGGACTGCGCCGATGGGTCGGGGACGATGCTGTTTGACCTGGCCCGACGTACCTGGTCGGCCGAATTGCTCGACGCGCTGGAGTTGCCCGCCGCGTGGTTCCCGCCGGTCTACGAAGGCCCCGCCATCACCGGGGTCGTCAGCGCCGGCGCGGCGGCCGAGACGGGGCTGCGGGCCGGCACGCCCATCGTCGGCGGTGGCGGCGACCAGGCAGCCCAGGCCGTCGGCGTAGGGGCTGTTGCCCCCGGCATCGTCGCCCTGACGCTGGGCACATCCGGCGTGGTTTTCGCCGCGACGAAGGCCGCGCTGGTGCAACCCGAAGGCCGCCTCCACGCCTTTTGCCACGCCGTGCCCGGCCGCTGGCATTTCATGGGCGTCATGCTCAGCGCGGCCGGCAGCTTGCAATGGTATCGGGATAAACTGGCGCCCAGTACCCCCTTCGAAGCGCTGGATGCCGAGGCCGGAGACGTCCCGCCCGGCAGCGAGGGCCTCCTGTTCCTGCCTTATCTGACCGGCGAACGCACGCCGCATCCCGACCCGCTGGCCCGCGGGGCGTGGGTGGGGCTGACCGTCCGCCACGGCCGCGGCCACATGACGCGCTCGATCCTGGAGGGTGTGGCCTTTGGCCTACGCGACAGCTTCACGTTGATTCGCGAGGCCGGCCTGGGCGAAATCCACCAGGTGCGGCTGTCCGGCGGCGGCGCGCGGAGCCAACTCTGGCGGCAGATTCTGTCCGGTGTACTCGGCGCGGAGTTGGTGACCGTCAACACCACCGAGGGCGCGGCTTTTGGGGCGGCCCTGCTGGCCGGGGTCGGCGCGGGAATCTGGCCCGACGTGGATACAGCTTGCGCTGAAACCATCCGGCTGACCGGCCATACGCCGCCGGACGCTGCGACCGCGGCAACCTACGAGCCGATCTACGGTCTTTACCGCGGCCTGTATCCGGCGTTGCGGGAGAGCTTCACCGCGCTGAACGCGATCTAATCACTTGCAAGGACAAGCACCCCGCGATCTCATTATTTCCTGAGACGCGATCTCAATTTATGCTGAGATAATCTCAATAACTCTGAGATCCTACCTAAGATTACACATCCAGATTGCGCACTTCACTCGCATGCGTCGTAATAAACCGCCGCCGTGGCGCAACCTCATCCCCCATCAACATATCAAACGTGCGGTCGGCCACCACGGCGTCATCGACCGTCACCTGCAACAGCGTGCGCACGCTGGGATCCATCGTCGTCTCCCAGAGCTGCTCGGCGTTCATCTCGCCCAGACCCTTGTAGCGCTGCACCGATAATTTCTGGCCGTTCAGCCGCTTCATCAACGACTCGCGCTCGCCTTCGTTGTAGGCGTAGGAGATCTCCTTGCCATGCTTGACGGCGTAGAGCGGCGGCTGGGCGATGTAGAGATGGCCGTTCTCGATGAGGGTCGGCATGTAGCGGAAGAAGAAGGTCAGCAGCAGGGTGCGGATGTGGCTGCCGTCCACGTCGGCGTCGGTCATAATGATCGTGCGGCCGTAGCGTAGATTGCTCAGGTCGAACGATTCGCCGATGCCCGTGCCCAGGGCCGAGATGAGCGCCTTGACCTCGTTGTTGCCCAGGATTTTATCCAGCCGGGCGCGCTCGGTGTTGAGGATCTTGCCGCGCAGGGGCAGGATGGCCTGGAAATGGCGGTCGCGCCCTTGCTTGGCCGTGCCGCCGGCCGATTCGCCCTCGACGATGTAGAGTTCGGCCCGCGCCGGGTCGCGCTCGGAGCAGTCGGCCAGCTTGCCGGGCAGGGTCAGGCTATCGAGGGCGCTCTTGCGCATGACCAGTTCGCGGGCAGCCTTGGCCGCGTCGCGGGCGCGCGAGGACGTGAGGCAGCGGTCGATAATGCGCTTGGCCTCGCGCGGGTTTTCGTCCAGGAAGGCTTGCAGCGCCTCGCCCAGCACGGCCGACACGTGGCCGGCCACCTCGGCGTTCATCAGCTTGACCTTCGTCTGGCTCTCGAATTGCGGGTCGGGGTGCTTCACACTGACGACCAGGGTCACGCCCNNGCCGTGCGCGCCCCGGTCAGGTGCGTGCCGCCGTCGGGGGTGTTGATGGTGTTGGCGAAGGCGAATTCGGAGATCGCCACGCCGTCGGTGTATTGCACCGCCACCTCGACGTCGACGTTTTCCATCTCCTTGCGGACGTGGATCGGCTCATGGAGCGTCTTGCGGTTGCGATTCAGGTAGCGCACGAAGGAGCGCACGCCACCCTCGAAGTAGAAGCTCATATCGCGCGACGGCGAGACGCGCGCATCGCTCAGGCGGATGAAGACGCCGCTGGTGACGAAGGCCATCTCGCGGAAGCGATTGGCCAGCATCTCGAAGCGGTAGACGTGGTCTTCGGTAAAGATCGTCTCGTCGGCCTTGAAGGTCGTGGTTGTGCCCGTCTCCTCGCCCTTCTTGAGATCGCGCAGCCGTTGGACGGGCGTCACCGGGATGCCGCGCTCGTAGCGCTGCTTCCAGACGGCCCCATCGCGCTTCACTTCGACTTCCATCCACTCCGACAGGGCATTGACCGCCGCCGCGCCGACGCCGTGCAGACCGCCCGACACCTTGTAGGCGGCGTTGTCGAACTTGCCGCCGGAGTGCAGGCTGGTGTGGACGACCTGCAAAGCCGACACCTTCTCCGTGGGATGCTCGGACACGGGGATGCCGTAGCCGTTATCGCCGACGCTGACGCTGGAATCGGGGTGGATGGTCACCTCGATGCGGTCGCAGCGCCCGGCCAGCGCCTCGTCGATGGAGTTATCGACGATCTCGTTGGTCAAATGGTGGAAGGCTTTGATGTCGGTGCCGCCGACGTACATACCGGGGCGGCGGCGTACCGCTTCCAGCCCTTTTAGAACCTGGATATTACCGGCGTCGTAATTGACGGCCGAGGAATCGTTTTGCTTGGTCTTGGTGGTCATATCTTATGGCTGTTCTTGCTGCGTGGCGGGCGGTTGCGGCCCCACCTGGGTGGCTGGCGCGGTTTGCAGAAACGCCGCGTAGCGATCGCGATAGAAAATGAACAGGGCGACGATGAGGGCCGTGGAGATGTAGGCATGGGCCAGCAGGTTGATGCCCGTGACCCACGTGCCCGAATCGGCCGTCAGCAGGATGGTAGCCAGTAGCTGCCGGGCTAGGGTGACGACGAACAACAAACCCAGCGACGCCGGCAAATTGCGTCGAAATAGTTGCACACTCTCCACCAGCGACGGCAGAAAGGGGCGCGGATTCAGGGTCATGCCCTGGGGCGTATAGCTGAGAAACATGACGATCCAGATGATGATCACCAGCGCGCCCATGATGACCAGCACGCCGATGGTCTGGTTGATCAGGGAGAGGAACCCGGCCAGCAGCGAGGTTGGGAAGAAGATGATCAGCGACAGCAGCAGAAAGAGGCCGGTCAGCCCCGCCAGTCGTAGCCAGGTGCGTCCGGTTCGCCGGGCAAAACGGAGCGGGTCGAACGGGGCGGCCGTATTCATCGCCGCCGCGCCCACACGGCGCAGGGCGTAGGCGATGAGGCAATAGTAGACCGCGGCCAGCAGCAGCCCGGCCAGCGTCAGCAGCGCCAGATAGCCGGCCCATTCGCCTATTCCGGCCCGCTCGATGATCGCCGGCTGGATGGGCGTCGCCGCCGGGGTGGGGCCGCGCATGAGGGCGGGCACGCCGAGGAAGACAACGCTGAGATAGGCGAAGAAGTTGATGCCGGTCAGCGAATCCAGCACCGCCGCCGGGACGAGTTGCAGCGATTCGGCCGGCAACTGGGCGATGAGGCTCTCGATGAGCGGCCGAAAGCTGAGCCGCGGCCCGATCCACAGGAAAAAATCGAGCACGGCCGGGATGACCATCAGCCAGAGGTAGCGCGTGGTCAGTTCAAAGCCGGCGGCTAAGGTCGAAAAGACGCCCGGAAGCGTCGCTGGTTTGTCGCTTTTCTGCACCATGATATCAGGTGGATTATAACCCATCTGTTCTATCCTGGCTAAGTTTTGTCTCTGTAGGCGGCGTTTTGGTAGGCTCTATAAGGCGTGAATAAGAGGGCTGTGTACCATGTGGCGGGGTGGGCCACCCCATCACCTGCTACACAACCCGCAAAATCTTGTCTCCCTCGGGCCGCTGGAGATGTAACTTAATTAACCCTCAGTGAGCTTCATTTTAACTGCCAATCAATCGGGTTATGCTTACACTTGTTCGCGCGGCTTGGGATTGATGACCCCAAAATGCCACCAAAAAATACCCGTTGACAAAAAGCATGTTATACTCCGGCCCACAATTTTTTCGAGGTGCAATCAATGGCTGATATCCAGGCGACCGCCAATCGAATTGTTGAGAACGTTGAACACGTCATGGTCGGCAAGCGGCAGTCGGTGCAACTGACCGTGTTGGGCTTGCTGTGCCAGGGCCACATCCTGATCGAGGACGTGCCCGGCGTGGGCAAGACCGTGCTGGCGAAGTCCCTCGCCAAGTCGGTGGGCTGTAAGTTCCAGCGCATCCAGTTCACGCCCGACATGCTGCCCAGCGACGTGACCGGCGTCTCCGTCTTCAACCAGAAGACGCGCGAGTTTGAATTCCGCCCCGGCCCCATCCACGCCCAGATCGTCCTCGTCGATGAGATCAACCGGGCCACGCCCAAGACCCAATCGGCGTTGCTGGAGGCGATGGAGGAGCGCCAGGTGACGGTCGACGGCCACACGTACCCGCTGGACGTGCCCTTCATGGTGCTGGCGACGCAGAACCCGATTGAGTACGAAGGCACCTTCCCGTTGCCGGAGGCGCAACTCGACCGCTTCATGCTGCGCATTCGCCTGGGCTACCCCGGCAAGGAAGAGGAGATCGAGATCCTCAATCGTCAGCAGCACCAGCACCCGGTGAACACGCTGGCGCAGGCCGTGGGTCTTGATGAACTGCGCGCCGCACAGGAAGCGGTGAAGGACATCTACGTCGATCAACTGGTGAAGGAGTACATCATCAATATCGTCCGCCAGACGCGCGACCACCCCGACGTGTACCTGGGTTCCAGTTCGCGCGGCGCGCTGGCGATCTACCGGCTAGGGCAGGCGCGGGCGGCGCTGTTGGGGCGCGACTACGTGCTGCCCGACGACGTGAAGGCGCTGGCCGGCCCGGCCCTGGGCCATCGCATCATCGTCGGCCCGGCGGCGCGCATCAAGGACATCGAGCCGGAGCAGATCGTGCAGGACATCGTCGATCAGATGGCTGTGCCCGGCGCGCAGGTTGGCCGGCAACGGGTGCGCGCCTGATGGCAGCCTTCCTGGGGCAGCGGCGGGTCGTTGTTTTTGCCCTCGCGTTGGTAGCGTTTATCGCCGGTCTGATCACCGGCCGTGACCTGCTCTTCACGCTGGCTTATCTGTTGGGCTTGCTGCTCATCCTGTCGTTTATCTGGGCCTGGCTCAACTTAAACGGCGTCCACCTATCGCGGGTGACGCGCGTGCGTCGCACCCAGGTCGGCCGGCCGCTGGAAGAGCGCTTCACCGTGCGCAACACGACCATCGCCCCCAAGCTGTGGCTGGAAGTGCGCGATTTCTCCGACCTACCCTATCACTACTCCAGCCACGTCGTCAACAGCCTGGGGCCGCGCCAGAGCTATAGCTGGCGGGTGACGACCATTTGCCGGCAGCGCGGCCGTTACCAACTCGGCCCCGTGCGCCTGCGCACCAGCGACCCGTTCGGCCTGTTCCCGATGGAGCGCGACCTGACGCCGACCAGCAACGTCGTCGTTTTCCCCATGACGTTCGAGATCCACCAGTTTGCCCTGCCGGTGGGCATTCTGCCTGGCGGCGACGCGCTGCGGCGGCGCACCCACTACATCACCACCAACGCCTCCGGCGTGCGTGACTACGAGCCGGGCGACAGCTTCAACCGCATCCATTGGCGCTCGACGGCCCGGCGCGACCGGCTGGTGGTGAAGGAGTTCGAGCTGGACCCGCTGGCCGACATCTGGATCGTGCCCGATATGTCGGTCTACGGCCACGTCGCGCCGCGCCGCGAGGCCGCCCCGCCGACCCCGCCGCCGGGCGACATCCCCGGCTGGCTCAAGATGCAGGATTTCCGCCTGCCCGAATCGACCGAGGAGTACACGGTGACCATCGCCGCGTCGGTGGCCCAATTCTTCCTGCGGCGCGACCGGGCGGTGGGCATGTTGGCTTACGGCCAGTCGAACGAGATCTTGCAGCCCGACCGGGGCGAGCGGCAATTCAACCGCATTCTGGAGACGCTGGCCGTGCTGCGCGCTCAGGGGGACGTGCCCATCTCCGATATGCTCTATGCCGAGACCCACCTCTTCCCCCGCGGCACGACGGTCATCGTCGTCACGCCCAATACGCGCGAGGAGTGGTCGGTGGCGGCGCGGCAACTGTCCCGGCGCGGGCTGCGTGTGGTGACGATCCTGGTCAATCCGGCGTCGTTCTACGGGGGGCGCTCGGCCGAGCCGCTCTACCAGCTATTGCGCGGCAGCGGGCAGGTGGTCTATATGGTCAACAACGGCGACGACATGACCGCCGCCCTCAGCCGCGGGGCTACCCAGCCGGGCTACTTCACAGTCTAAAGAAGATTTATCCGCAGATTACGCAGATTTCGCAGATTAAAGAAATTCATTAATCTGCGAAATCTGCGTAATCTGCGGATTCTTTATTCTTACAGGACGATAAGGGGGATTGGCTCGGCCAGGAGTTGCGGCCGGGCGACAGGAGTTGCCTCGGCCCGCTTGCCCGACATACTCCACGGCCCGGCGTGGGTGATGGTCACGTCCACCAGTTGGCCGGCCCATTGGCCGGGGTCATCGAAGAAGACCAGCTTGTTGTGCGGCGTTCGGCCGCGCCAGCGCCCCTTGTCCTGCCCTTCCACCAGCACTTCGACCGTCCGGCCCAGATAGCGGCGCATCTTCTCGGTCGAGACCGTCTTTTGCAGCGCCTCAATGGCCTGGAAGCGGCGGCGCTTCTCCTCGTCGGCCACGTCGTCGGCCATGCGCCGGGCGCTGACGGTGCCCGGCCGCGGGCTATAGCGGGCCAGATGAACCTTGTCCAGCCGTAGCTCCGCCAGGCTGTCGTAGGTGTCCTGGAACTGTTCGGCCGTTTCGCCGGGGAAGCCGACGATCACGTCGCAGTGGATGGCCGCGTCGGGGATGATGTCGCGCACGCGGCCAATGAGGTCGCGGTACTGCTCGCGGGTGTAGCCCCGTTTCATGGCCGCCAGCACGTCGTTGTTGCCGGCTTGGATGGGGATTTCGATCTGCGGCATCACCTTGGGCAGTTCGGCCACGGCGCGCAGGATGCGGTCGGTCATGTAGCTGGGGTGGCTGGTCAGGAAGCGGATGCGCTCCAGCCCGTCTAAGCCATTGATGACTCGTAGCAAGTCGGCTAGATCGGGGCCATCGGGGGTATCATAGCCGTAGCGGTCGACGATCTGCCCCAACAGGACGACCTCTTTCACTCCCTGAGCGACCAGCCCGCGCACCTCGGCGGCGATCTCGCCCACCGGCCGGCTGCGCTCGATACCCCGCTTCTGGGGGATGATGCAGAAGGTGCAGGCGTGGGAGCAGCCGTAGACGATGGCGACGGGGGCGGAGACCCCCTCGCCCTGTGGGAGAGGGTTGGGGAGAGGGTCTTCGTCCATCAACGCATGGCGCGCCGCCGTCTCGGCCAGTTCCAGGTCGTGGTCGCCGTCCTGGCTCAGGTGGCTGATAAGCGGCCGGCCGTCGGTCGAAGGCTCCATGAAGATGTCGACGAACGGGAAGCGCTGCTCCAACGCCTCATTGCCGCGCACGCCGACGACGCAACCCATGACGGCCACGGTCATCTCGGGGCGGCGGGCCTTTAGCGGGCGCAGGGCGTGGAGCTTGTGATACGCCTTATCCTCGGACTGCTGGCGGACGGTGCAGGTCTCCAGCACGACCACGTCGGCGTCTTCGGCGCGGGGCGTGGGCTGATAGCCGAGCTTTTCCAACTCGGTCGCCACCCGCCGCGCGTCGGCGTAGTTCATTTGACAGCCGGTGATCCAGAAGTGGTAGGTCTTGGTCATTGGTGTGTCTTAGGTGCAACCCACCTCGGAGGTGGGTCGCACCTGGGATAATCGCTTAGGTGCAACCCACCTCGGAGGTGGGTCGCACCTGGGAATGTCGATTAGGTGCAACCCACCTCGGAGGTGGGTCGCACCTGGAATAGGGGATTCTAGTGATCGGTGGCGGGCATGTCAAGGGGCCATCCCAGGTGCGATGCACTTTCTGAAGTGCGTCGCACCTGGGATGCGAACCCTAGCGTTTCAACCAGGCCACCGACGTGCAATTACCATAGCCATGGGACAGCATCGCCACGCCCCGCTCGTCGGGGGCGATGATGCCGATGAGATTGTCCTCAAAGGCCATCGCCAACCGGCTGCCGTCGGCCGACCAGTCGTAGACCACCGACGGCAGGAAGAAGGGCAGGAGGGTCATAAAGGGGTAGGTCTGGTTTTCGGCCACGTCGTGGAGCAGCAGCAGGCCGTTCACGTCACCGGGGGCGGTTGTGCGGCGGCCCTGGCCGGTCAGCACCAGATAGCGGCCATCGGGCGAAAAGCCCAGCGAATGGTTGAACTCGGCGTCCAGCGCCAGCCGCGCATCCGACAGCCGGGTCGCCAGGTCGAAGAGGATGACATAAGCGCGCTGTCCCAGGTCATCGACGGCGACGACGAACAGCCGCCCCGGTTGGCCGGGGTGGGTGGCGACGTAGGCCAACGACAGGCGGTCGGTGGGCACCGATTCCGGCAACGATTGGAACAGGTCGGCGGCGGTGATCACTGTTTCGCCGGCGGTGTCATCGATTGAGGCCAGGACGATCTCCTGATCGGCGCGCGACGGACGGCCGCTGCCCGACAGCCGCCGAATGTAGCCGAACGTTTGCCCGTCCAGCCAGAACGGCGAGTAGCCTTCGCCCAGGGCCACGAGGTCGTCGCTGTCCGGGTCGGCGTCGCCCGGACCGAGCGTGAGCGGCCGGTCGACAAACGGCGTGTCGGCTTCCAGCATGATGTAACGCTCGTTGGCGGCCATGAAAGTCGATTGCGGGAAGCCGACCGCGTTTTCCACGTAGATAGCCCATTCCCCACTCGGCGACCAGAAGGGCAGGCCCACCAGGTCGGACGTGGCGCAATCGCCATCGCAATTCTCCAGATCGACGGCAAAGGCGCGCACGGCGTCATAATCGGGGTCGAACGTGTAGGTGACCATGCGCCGGCCCTGCGGGTCGGTCTCGCCCAGGGAGATGGCGAAGCGCTCCGGCTCAGGCGTATAGACCGTCTCCCGGCCGCCATGGCGCCAGACGTTGGTTTGCCATGCCTCGCTGCTCAGGGCGAACTCCTGCATGAGCAGCGTGGTGGGATCGGGCAGGGCGCTGATCCAGATAAAGCCCGACAGGTTATACATTTCGTCCCAGCGTTGCGCGCCGGCCGCGTAGCGCAGGAAGGTCGAGGTGTCGGTGGTCTGGCTGCCGTCCTCGGCCGTGCAGGCCAGATAGAGGTCTTCATCGGCCGGCAGGGCGAGCGGCTCGGCCGGGTCACTCCCTTGTTGGAACGCGTAGAGCCAGTAGGCCAGATCGAGATTGCCGGGCCGCGGGGTGGTCGTCTCCTGTTCGGCCGCGGCCAGCGCGTTGTTCAGGAAGCGAGCAATATTGCGCGAATTGCCCATTGCGCGTTGCAGCCCGGCGGCTGTCACGCCGGGCACGCCATTGGTCAGGAAATCTACCGCCGTCCGTGTTTCCTGCAACTGGGCCGCCAACGTCTCGGCCGGGTCGCCGGGCGCTGTGGTGTAGCTCAGATCGCTCAACCGCAGCCGCGACTCCAGCACGTGGCGATAGTCGGCCTCATCCACCGACCAGTCGAGAAACCCCAGTTCGCTCAACTGGTACTCCAGCAGCATGTCGAACAACATCGACTCTTCGCAACAGGGCCAGTTGACGGCCTGGGCCACGACCGCCGGCAGCAACAGGCGGGCGTAGCCATCGCGCAGAGCGGCATAACCGGCCTCAGCCGTGTCGGCGGTCGGTAGGCCGACCAGCGTCGGGGCGGGCAATTCGAGGATGTCCTCGTCCATCCGCGCCCGGATCAACGCCCCCAACGGCGTGGCGACGGCGGCCAGCGCGGCCGGGTTGCTGTCCAGCCGGACGGTCATATGCAGGTCGGCCGAGCAGCGAATGTCGGCTAATGTATCACACAGGCGGCCGATCTCGGCATCGAGGTCAGCGGCCAGCCGCGCCGCCACGGCCTCGTCGCGGGTGGGGTAGATGAGGCTGAGATAGTCGCCCTCGGTGGTGATCCAGTCGCCCCAGAACTCCGGCAGCGGCGGGGCCAGCAGCCAGCGCGAATCGCCGCGCCGGAACACGGCCGTCTGTTGCAGCACGATCGTCTCGGTCGTGCCCGCGCGCCTGAAGGGTTGGTTGACGGTGACGATGGCCTCGTTGAGATCGGGCGAGAACGCGATGTCGGCCACGCTTTCCCCGGCGGCGGCCTCTTCATCGGGCGGGTCGAGGATGACCGGCAGCGATCCCTCGGCCGGCGACAGGCCGAACGGCGCGCGGTCGGCGAACAGACCGGCGTTGAATACGTCTATTTCGCCGGCCGTCCACGATGGCACGCGGCCGGACAGAGCCGAGCGGAAGATCTCTTCGTCGCCATCGGCCGCGGCGCGCTGGATCAGGTTGTGGCTGGCGATGACGTCGGTGCGAAAAGCCTGGAGCGTGTCCTCGATCTGCCGGTCGATGCGCCACCAGACGATGCCGCCGACGGCGGCCACCAGCACGGTCACCACGGCGATCAGCCGCCAGGGCAGCGGCCGGCGCGTCGGGGCCGGCCGTTGTGGTTCGGGCGTTTCATCCCAATTGGTTTGTCCGCGGCGGTCGTCTTCTTCGGTTTGCCAGTCGAACTGTCGGGACATACGGCACCTTTTATACGCACCCCGCGGCGATTCAGGGCGCGTATTGCATGTTATACACGACTGGCGGGCGATGCCTATGCAGTTGGGGCCGGTTGGCGGCAACTATAAACGGACTCTCACTTTTCGGCCGCGCCGGGGGCTATGGCTTTTACAAGTTGGAGGGACGCGGAGAGCGCGGAGAGCGGACGCGGAGGGCGCGGAGGACAAGACAAATCAAAACGTCTTCTCCACGTGCTCCGCGTCTTCCCTCCGCGCACTCCGCGTCCTTAATAGTTGGCGAATACTACGGTTGGCCGTACAGATGGCGGTAAGCGTTGAACCCCTCATAGATGCGCTCGATGTAGAGCCGCGTCTCCGGGAAGTCGATGGTGTCCACAAAGCGGTCGTGGTCGGCTCCGGCCGCTTCCAGCCAGCGCGCGGCATTGCCCGGCCCGCCGTTATAGGCGGCCAGCGCGGCGTGGACGAGGCCATCGAAGTTGCGCAATTGCTCGCTCAAATAGTAGGCCCCGAAGTTAAGGCCGACGTAGGGCTTATACAGGTCGTCGTTCACGAAATCGGGCCAGGCCAGCCGCTGGGCGATCCACGCCCCGGTGTCGGGGATGACCTGACTTAGCCCCTGGGCCGCCGCGCCGGAGCGGGCAAAGCTCTCGAACAGGCTCTCCTGGCGCACCAGGGCGAATTGCAGCCGCGGGTCAAAGCCGTACTGCTCGGCCAGGGGCAGGATGAGGTCGGCGTAATGCGCGGGATAGGCCAGACGACCCAGGAATCGGGGCGCGTCGAACACCGTGGCTCCCGCCTGTCCCAGCAGGGTCGACGCGGCCACAATTGACGAGCGATAGAGGCCCAGATCGCGGAAGAAGAGCGCCAACTGGTAATTCGCCAGCGGGTCG
>CXWJ01019551.1_pt1 | contig 31412 bp, 23 predicted proteins | sample 590841 | NCBI WGS metagenome assembly CXWJ01 (sample SAMEA3498367, study PRJEB10139) | wastewater metagenome | biome: wastewater treatment plant; material: activated sludge | place: Austria | collected 2015-01-21 | reverse complement strand
GTGCCAAGGTCGTGGTCGTGGGCGATGTCGCCTGCTCCCCGGACGAGCCGACGACCAGCACCACCTGCCGCCAGGCGGCCACGGCGCGTCTGGCCGCCAAGATCGACCCGAAGCGAGTGATCGCGGTCGGTGACCTGCAGTACCCGAGCGGGTCGCTCGCGGACTTCACGGCGTCCTACGACAAGTCCTGGGGGAAGCTCCTCGCCCGCACGCGTGCTGTGCCCGGCAACCACGAGTACCTCACCCCCGGCGCGCAGGGCTTCTACGACTACTTCGGCCTCACCGCCCCCGGCTACCGCGCCATGAACCTCGCCGGCTGGCGGATCTACCTGCTCAACTCGCAGTGCGACAAGATCGACTGCGAGGCCGAGCAGACCTGGCTGCGCGACAACCTGAACGCCAACCCCGTCGCGTGCAGCGCGGTGGTCATGCACTACCCGCGCTACTCCTCCGGTCCGCACGGCTCGGACGCCTCGGTCCGGCGCTTCTGGAGGATCGCCTACCGACACGGGGTGGACCTGGCGCTGGCCGGGCACGACCACGACTACGAGCGCTTCGCCGCGATGGACCACGCGGGGCGGGTCCGCCAGGACGGCATCCGGTCCTTCGTGGTCGGCACCGGCGGGAAGTCGCTGTACAAGAAGAAGGGCTCGGCCCCGGGGTCGAAGTACTTCCGCGCCGACAAGTTCGGCGTGCTCGTCCTCACCCTCGGTGAGGGGGCGTACTCCTGGAGGTTCCGGGCGTTGGGCGGCGATGTCCGCGACGCAGGCAGCGCCCGTTGCCGCTGACCCCGCGGTGGTAGCCTGAGGTCCCCGCTAGGGCCAACGTCGTCCCCGGCATCGAAGTGTGACGTGCCAGTGCGACGGTCGCGACTCCCGCGCCGCCCCGCTGCCGGCGCGCGACCGACGACGACGGGAGGGGCCTGTGCCCGGTCTCATCGGCTTCCCGCCGCCCCAGGGTCTCTACGACCCCCGCTTCGAGCACGACGCCTGCGGCGTCGCGTTCGTGTCCACGCTCACCGGCGTGGCGAGCCACCGGATCGTGGAGCAGGGTCTCACCGCGCTGCGCAACCTGGATCACCGTGGCGCCGCGGGCGCGGAGATCAACTCCGGCGACGGTGCCGGCATCCTCATCCAGGTGCCCGACGCCTTCTTGAGGGCGGTCGCCGGCGCCGAGCTGCCGCCGCAGGGAGCGTACGCCGTCGGCACGGCCTTCCTGCCGGCCGAGGCCGAGCAGGCGGCCAAGACGAAGGTCCGCATCGAGGAGCTCGCCGCCGAGGAGGGGCTGACCGTGCTCGGCTGGCGGGAGGTGCCCGTNNGCCGGAGCCGGGTCGCGGATCTCGGGCATGGCGCTGGAGCGGCGCGCGTTCTGCCTGCGCAAGCGGGCGGAGCGGGAGGCCGAGGTCTACTTCCCCTCGCTGTCGTCGCGGACCTTGGTCTACAAGGGGATGCTGACCACCGACCAGCTCGACCGCTTCTTCCCGGACCTGACCGACGAGCGGGTCGCCTCCGCCCTGGCCGTCGTGCACTCCCGGTTCTCCACCAACACCTTCCCCAGCTGGCCGCTGGCTCACCCGTTCCGGTTCATCGCCCACAACGGCGAGATCAACACGGTGATGGGCAACCGCAACTGGATGCGCGCCCGCGAGGCGCTCGTCAGGTCCGACCTGATCCCCGGCGACCTGGAGCGGCTCTACCCGATCTGCACGCCCGGAGCCTCGGACTCCGCGTCCTTCGACGAGGTGCTCGAGCTGCTGCACCTGGGCGGACGGAGCCTGCCCCACGCGGTCCTCATGATGATCCCCGAGGCGTGGGAGAACCACGCCGAGATGGACGACAAGCGGCGCGCGTTCTATGCCTTCCACGCCGCGCTCATGGAGCCCTGGGACGGCCCTGCCAGCGTGGTGTTCACCGACGGCGCCCAGATCGGTGCGGTGCTGGACCGCAACGGGCTGCGTCCGTCGCGCTACTGGGTCACCGACGACGGGCTGGTGGTGCTGGCGTCCGAGGCGGGGGTGCTGGACCTCGACCCGGCATCGATCGTGCGCAAGGGCCGGCTCCAGCCGGGCCGGATGTTCCTGGTCGACTCCGAGGAGCACCGCATCATCGAGGACGAGGAGATCAAGGCCGAGCTGGCCGCCGAGCACCCCTACGACGAGTGGCTGCATGCCGGACTGATCCGACTCGAGGACATCCCGGCGCGGGAGCACATCGTGCACACGCACGCCTCGGTGACCCGGCGTCAGCAGGTCTTCGGCTACACCGAGGAGGAGCTGCGGATCCTGCTGACCCCGATGGCCAACGCGGCGGCCGAGCCGATCGGCTCGATGGGCACCGACACGCCGATCGCGGCCCTCTCGACCAAGCCCCGGATGCTGTTCGACTACTTCAGCCAGCTGTTCGCCCAGGTGACCAACCCGCCGCTGGACGCCATCCGCGAGGAGCTGGTCACCTCGCTCTACGGCTCGATCGGTCCGGAGAGCAACCTGCTCGACCCCACACCGGCCTCCTGCCGTCAGGTGGTGCTGCCGTTCCCGGTCATCTCCAACGACGACCTCACCAAGATCCGGCACATCAACCGCGACGGGGACATGCCCGGATTCATCACCCACGTCTCACGCGGGCTCTATGCCGTGGAGGGCGGCGGTGCGGCGATGGCCGCCAGGATCGAGGAGATCTGCCAGGAGGTGTCCGGCGCGATCTCCGGCGGCGCCCGGATCATCGTCCTCAGCGACCGGCACTCCACCGCCGAGCTGGCGCCGATCCCGTCCCTGCTGCTCACCGGAGCCGTCCACCACCACCTGGTGCGCGAGAAGACCCGCACCCAGGTGGGGCTGCTGGTCGAGGCCGGCGACGTGCGCGAGGTCCACCACGTCGCGCTGCTGATCGGGTACGGCGCGGCAGCGGTCAACCCCTACCTCGCCATGGAGACCGTCGAGGACCTCGCCCGGGACGGCTACTACGTCAAGACCGAGCCCGAGGTGGCGGTCAAGAACCTCATCAAGGCGCTCGGCAAGGGCGTGCTCAAGGTGATGTCCAAGATGGGGGTCTCCACCGTCGCGTCCTACACCGGGGCCCAGATCTTCGAGGCCGTCGGGCTGTCCCAGTCCGTCGTCGACCGCTACTTCACCGGAACCACCTCCAAGCTCGGGGGGATCGAGCTGGACACGATCGCGGAGGAGGTCGCGCGTCGGCACGCGTCGGCGTACCCGCGTGGCGGCATCCTCCCCCCGCACCGGGAGCTCGCGATCGGCGGCGAGTACCAATGGCGCCGCGAGGGCGAGCCGCACCTGTTCGACCCGGACACGGTCTTCCGGCTCCAGCACGCGACGCGCACCGGCCGCTACGACATCTTCAAGCAGTACACCTCGCACATCGACGAGCAGTCCGAGCGACTGATGACGCTGCGCGGCCTGTTCCGGTTCAAGGACGGCGCGCTCGAGGGTCGCCAGTCGATCCCGATCGACGAGGTCGAGCCGGTGTCCGAGATCGTCAAGCGGTTCTCCACCGGCGCCATGTCCTACGGCTCCATCAGCCAGGAGGCCCACGAGACGCTCGCGATCGCGATGAACAGCATCGGCGCGAAGTCCAACACGGGCGAGGGCGGGGAGGACCCGGACCGGCTGCACGACCCGAGCCGGCGGTCGGCCATCAAGCAGGTGGCCTCCGGCCGCTTCGGCGTGACCTCGGAGTACCTCACCCACGCCGACGACATCCAGATCAAGATGGCGCAGGGCGCCAAGCCCGGCGAGGGCGGTCAGCTGCCCGGGCACAAGGTCTATCCGTGGGTGGCCAAGACTCGGCACTCCACTCCGGGGGTGGGGCTGATCTCCCCGCCTCCGCACCACGACATCTACTCGATCGAGGACCTCGCCCAGCTGATCCACGACCTCAAGAACGCCAACCCGGAGGCCCGGGTCCACGTGAAGCTGGTCTCGGAGGTCGGTGTCGGCACCGTCGCCGCCGGCGTCTCCAAGGCGCACGCCGACGTGGTCCTGATCTCGGGCCACGACGGCGGCACGGGAGCGAGCCCGCTCACCTCGCTGAAGCACGCCGGCGGACCCTGGGAGCTCGGCCTGGCCGAGACCCAGCAGACCCTGCTGCTCAACGGCCTGCGCGACCGGATCGTGGTCCAGACCGACGGTCAGCTCAAGACCGGTCGCGACGTGGTGATCGCCGCGCTGCTGGGGGCGGAAGAGTTCGGGTTCGCCACCGCGCCGCTGGTCGTGTCGGGCTGCATCATGATGCGGGTCTGCCACCTCGACACCTGCCCGGTCGGGGTGGCGACGCAGAACCCCGTCCTGCGCGAGCGCTTCTCCGGCAGGCCCGAGTTCGTCGTCACCTTCTTCGAGTTCATCGCCGAGGAGGTGCGCGAGATCCTGGCCCAGCTGGGCTTCCGCACCGTGCAGGAGGCGATCGGCCGTGCCGACGCGCTGGACGTGACGGACGCCGTGGACCACTGGAAGGCCGACGGCCTCGACCTGCGGCCGATCCTGCACCGGCCGTCGTTGGACGGCCAGTTCGCCGACCAGGACCCGTTCTGCTCCAAGCGCCAGGACCACGGGCTGGACCGCGCCCTGGACCAGCGGCTGATCGAGCTGGCCGAGCCTGCGCTCCAACGCGGCGAGCAGGTCCGTGTCGAGCTGCCGGTGCGCAACGTCAACCGCACCGTCGGGACCATGCTCGGCCACGAGGTGACCAAGCGGTACTCCGGGCAGGGGCTGCCCGACGACACCATCGACCTCACCTTCACCGGCTCGGCCGGGCAGTCCTTCGGCGCGTTCGCGCCGCCGGGGCTGACGCTGCGGTTGTGGGGTGATGCCAACGACTACCTCGCCAAGGGACTGTCGGGTGGCCGCGTCGTCGTACGACCCGACCGGGCTGCGCGCTTCGAGGCGGAGGACCAGATCATCGCCGGCAACGTGATCGGGTACGGCGCCACCGCTGGCGAGATCCTCATCCGCGGCCAGGTGGGGGAGCGATTCTGCGTCCGCAACTCCGGCGCCACCGCCGTGGTCGAGGGCGTGGGCGACCACGGCTGCGAGTACATGACCGGCGGCCGTGTGGTGGTGCTCGGCGCCACGGGCCGCAACTTCGCGGCAGGCATGTCCGGGGGCTACGCGTTCGCGCTGGACCTCGACGAGGGGCGGGTCAACCGCGAGCTCGTCGAGCTCGGCCCGGTGACGGGCGATCACGCCGAGGAGCTGCGCGCGATCGTCGAACGGCACGGTGCGGAGACCGGGTCGGCGGTCGCCGCCGGGCTGCTCGCCGACTGGGATGCGGCGCTGACTCGGTTCACCCAGGTGCTGCCGACCGACTACCGGCGGGTGATGGAGACCCGGGCGGCCGCGCTTGCGGAGGGCCTGGACGAGGATCAGGCCGCCGCGCGGATCATGGAGGTCGTCCATGGCTGACCACACCCCCGGCACCAACCGGAAGGCGGAGTGTCATGGCTGATCCCAAGGGCTTCCTGAAGAACGGTCGCGAGGTCGCCGGCCGGCGTCCGGTCGAGGAGCGGCTGCACGACTGGCACGAGGTCTACCCCGACGGGATCGGCCGCGCGCTGCTGCCGATCATCAACACGCAGGCCGGGCGCTGCATGGACTGCGGCATCCCCTTCTGCCACCAGGGCTGTCCGCTGGGGAACCTGATCCCCGAGTGGAACGACCTGGTCTGGCGCGAGGACTGGGAGGCGGCGATCGAGCGGCTGCATGCGACCAACAACTTCCCGGAGTTCACCGGTCGGCTGTGCCCGGCGCCGTGCGAGACCGCCTGTGTGCTGGGGATCAACCAGGACCCGGTCACGATCAAGAACGTCGAGGTCTCGATCATCGACAAGGCGTGGGAGAGCGGGCTGGTCCGCCCGCAACCCCCCGAGTGGCTCTCGGGTCGCACGGTCGCCGTCGTCGGCTCCGGACCGGCCGGCCTCGCCGCTGCTCAGCAGCTGACTCGAGCCGGGCACACCGTCGCGGTCTATGAGCGGGCCGACCAGGCGGGCGGCCTGCTGCGCTACGGCATCCCCGAGTTCAAGATGGAGAAGAAGCACCTCGACCGGCGGCTGGACCAGATGCGACGGGAGGGGACCGTCTTCCGGGTCGGCGTCGACTGCGGCTCCGACCTTCTCGGGCCGGCGCTCGTGGAGCGGTACGACGCCGTCGTGCTGGCCGTCGGCTCCACCGTGGCCCGCGACCTCCCGATGCCCGGCCGGGAGCTCGCCGGCATCCATCAGGCGATGGAGTATCTCCCGCAGTCGAACCGGGCCTCCTCGGGCCAGGAGGTCGAGGGGCAGATCCTCGCCACCGGCAAGCACGTGGTCATCATCGGCGGCGGCGACACCGGGGCGGACTGCCTCGGCACCGCGCTGCGGCAGGAGGCCGCCTCGGTCACCCAGCTCGAGATCATGCCCCGGCCGTCGCAGGATCGTCCCGGGTCGCAGCCGTGGCCGACCTACCCCATGGTCTTCCGGGTCTCCTCGGCCCACGAGGAGGGCGGTGAGCGGGTCTTCGCCGTGTCCACTCAGGAGTTCCTGGGCGACGACGAGGGCCGGGTGCGGGCGCTGCGACTGGTGGACGTGGACTCTTCGTTCCNNCCCGCGGAGCTGGTGCTGTTCGCGATGGGCTTCGTCGGTCCGGAGCGGCCGGGGCTGGTCGAGCAGCTCGGGGTCGCGCTCGACGAGCGCGGCAACGTGGCCCGGGACGCGTCGTACGCCACGTCCGTCGACCGGGTGTACGTGGCCGGCGACGCCGGCCGTGGGCAGTCGCTCATCGTGTGGGCCATCGCGGAGGGGCGGGCCGCGGCATCGGCCGTGGACCGGTTCCTCACGGGGTCCACCACCCTGCCGGCGCCCATCCCTCCCACGGCTCGCCCCCTGACCGCCTGACGGGTGTCTGCGCTTCACCATGGGATGTGGCTGAACCTGCGCTTCCCACGACGAGTTCGGCATGGGAAGCGCAGGTTCGCCTGCATCCCATGGTGAAGCCGCTCACCCCCAGCCCCCGCCGCTCATTGTTGGAACGATCAAATCTCGCTAGGGTCAGGTCTCGTGCGAAGAGCCAAGATCGTGTGCACCCTCGGCCCCGCCGTGAGCACCCCCGAACGGATCCGCGAGCTGGTCGAGGCCGGGCTCGACGTCGCGCGGCTGAACATGAGCCACGGGTCGTACGCCGACCACGAGCGGTCCTACCGGATGGTCCGGCACGCCGCGGACGAGGCCGGTCACGGCGTCGGCATCTTCGCTGATCTTCAAGGCCCCAAGATCCGCCTCGAGCGCTTCCGGGACGGGCCGGTGGTCCTCGAGGACGGTCAGGAGTGGACGATCACCACGCGCGACGTGCCGGGTGACGCGACCGCCTGCGGAACGACGTACGACGGGCTGCCGGGGGACGTCGAGGTCGGCGACCCGATCCTCATCGACGACGGGAAGGTCCGGCTGGAGGTCGTCGAGGTGGACGGCCCCGACGTGCTGACCAGGGTGGTCGTGGGGGGCCGGGTCAGCGACAACAAGGGCATCAACCTGCCCGGCGTCGCGGTCTCGGTGCCGGCCCTGTCGGACAAGGACGAGGAGGACCTGCGCTGGGCGCTGCGGATCGGGGTCGACTTCATCGCGCTGAGCTTCGTGCGCAGCGGCTCCGACGCCGAGGACGTCCGGCGGATCATGGCCGAGGAGGACATCGTGGTCCCGGTCATCGCGAAGATCGAGAAGCCGCAGGCGCTCGAGGCCATCGATGCGATCATCGACGCCTTCGACGGCATCATGGTGGCGCGCGGCGACCTCGGCGTGGAGTGCCCTCTCGAGGACGTCCCGGTCCACCAGAAGCAGCTGATCGACAAGGCTCGGCGCAACGCCAAGCCGGTGATCGTGGCGACGCAGATGCTGGAGTCCATGATCTCCGCGCCGGCGCCCACCCGCGCCGAGGCCTCCGACGTCGCGAACGCCGTGCTCGACGGCGCCGACGCCGTGATGCTGTCCGGGGAGACCAGCGTGGGGGCCTACCCCATCGAGGCGGTCACCACCATGGCCCGGATCATCCAGTCGACCGAGGAGCACGGGCTCCGGCACATGGCGGCGCTCTCCTGGCAGCCGTTCACCAAGGGTGGGATCATCGCCAAGGCCGCCGCCCAGGTGGGTGAGGCGATCGGCGCGCGCTATCTGGTGGCGTTCACCTCCACCGGTGACTCCGCGCGCCGGCTGGCGCGCTATCGGGGCCCGATCCCGATCCTGGCGTTCACCACCAGGGACGACACCCGCTCGCAGCTCTCCATGACCTGGGGGGTCGAGACCTTCAAGATGGACGAGGTCGAGCACACCGACGAGATGGTCCGTCAGGTCGACGAGGCGCTGCTGGCCATCGGCCGGGTGGCCGAGGGGGAGCAGGTGGTCCTGATCGCGGGCAGCCCGCCTGGGATCCCGGGGTCGACCAACGCGCTGCGCATCCACCGGATGGGCGATGCGATCCACGAGGTCGCCCCGGCGTACCGCCGTTCGACCCCATGAGGTGCGCGCGCGAGAGCGCGGTCGGCACACAAGGGTGCCCCGGGTGGGATTCGAACCCACACTGGATGGTGTTTGAGACCACTGCCTCTGCCGTTGGGCTACCGGGGCGTGCGCGGCCCCAAACTACCCGACCGTTAGCCTGGCGCCGTGCCTGAGTCAGGGTCCACAAACCCGCCCGCTCCCGCGCCCCGTCGCGTGGTCATCGCCGAGGACGAGGCGCTGATCCGGATGGACCTGGCCGAGATGCTCGTCGATGAGGGGTACGACGTCGTCGGCCAGGCCGGGGACGGCGCCGAGGCCGTTCGCCTCGCCGAGGAGCTGCGGCCGGACCTGGTCGTCATGGACGTGAAGATGCCGGTGCTGGACGGGATCGCGGCGGCCGAGCGGATCGCCGCCCAGCGGATCGCTCCCGTGGTGATCCTCACGGCGTTCTCCCAGCGGGACCTGGTGGAGCGGGCGCGGCAGGCCGGGGCGATGGCCTACGTCGTCAAGCCGTTCGCGGCGAGCGACCTGGTGCCCGCGATCGAGATGGCGGTCAGCAGGTACGCCGAGATCGTCACCCTCGAGGCGGAGGTCGCCGACCTCTCCGAGCAGATCGAAGCGCGCAAGCAGGTGGAACGGGCCAAGGTGGTGCTCCAGGAGCAGCTCGGCATCAGCGAGCCCGAGGCCTTCCGGTGGATCCAGAAGACGGCGATGGACCTCCGGCTGTCGATGCGTCAGGTGGCCGACGGCGTGATCGAGCACGGTGTCACGGGTCCCTGACCCCGTCTGAAGGGGCTTGGTCTCGGCTAGGTCACAAATTGGCAACGAGACCGATCCGGTCTCGGAGGCCTTGCATCCAGGCGCTACGTTGTGCCGAACCGGCGGCACTCGCCGGCACCGTTGGCAGTTAGGAACAATCTCTCCATGAAGCAGACGAAGACCCTCGCGCGGCTCGGCGCGGTGGCTGCGGTCACCGCCCTGGTCCTTGCAGGTTGCGGGACCACCGAAGACAGCGACCCCGGCACCGACAGCGGAACCGACAGCGCGGCCTGCGATCTCAAGATCGGCTACATGGGCCCGCTCACCGGCGACTACGCCAACCTCGGCCTGAACATGCTCGGCGGCGTGAAGGTGGCGCTCGACGAGTACAACACCGAGAACGCCGACTGCCAGGTCACCCTGGAGGAGTACGACTCCCAGGGCGACCCGGAGAAGGCCACCCCGCTGGCGACCCAGGTCGTCCAGGACGAGAAGGTGATCGGCCTGGTCGGTCCCTCGTTCTCGGGTGAGACCGAGGCCACCGGCCCGACCTTCGCGGAGGCCGGTCTGGTGACCGTGTCGCCGTCGGCGACCAACCCGGACCTGTCGACCAATGGCTGGGACACCTTCCACCGTGTCCTCGGCAACGACGCGACCCAGGCTCCGGCCGCGGCGCAGTACCTCTCCGGCACCGTCGGCTCGACGAAGGTCTTCGTCATCGACGACGCCTCCGAGTACGGCAAGGGGCTCGCGGACGGCGTGGCTGAGGCGCTCGGCGGCTCGGTGATCGACCGCGACACCGTGCAGCAGAAGCAGACCGACTTCTCGGCGACCGTGACCAAGGTCAAGGCCTCCGGTGCGGACTCGGTCTTCTACGGCGGCTACTACGCCGAGGCCGGCCTGATGGCCAAGCAGCTGCGCTCGGGTGGCTTCGAAGGCGCGTTCGTCTCCGGTGACGGCTCGCTCGACCCGGGCTTCGTCGAGGCGGCCGGCGCGAAGAGTGCCGAGGGCGCTGCGCTGACCTGCCCGTGCGCGCCGAACCCGGCCGAGTTCTCGGCGGCCTACGAGGCGCTCAACGGATCGGCCCCCGGCACGTACTCCGCCGAGGCCTACGACGCCGCGAGCATCCTGCTTCAGGGCATCGCGGACGGCACCAGCGACCGCGCCGGCATGCTGACGTGGGTCAACGGGTTCGACGCTCCTGGCATCACCAAGCAGCTGAAGTTCGACGAGGGCGGCGAGGTCGCCGAGGTCACCGTCTACGCCTACCTGGTCAAGGGTGGCGTGATCGAGCCCGGTACGCCGATCGAGTAAGTACGGCCGGTGGTGGCGCGTCCCAGGTGACGCGCCACCACCGCGACCACTACCCTGCGGTCGGGGATGCAGGTAGCATCCCCGACCGTTGTCGTCCCACCCCCGTGTGAGGAGTCGATGTGCCGCTCGCCATCCCGCTACCCGACTTCCAGCTCCTGTTCGACAACTTCGCCTCGTTCACGATCAGCGGGCTGGCCAACGGCTCGGTCTACGCCCTGGTGGCGCTGGGCTACACGATGGTCTACGGCGTTCTCCAGCTGATCAACTTCGCGCACTCCGAAGTGTTCATGTACGGCACGTTCGCCACCGTGTTCACCATCTATGCCCTGGGCGGCACCCCCGAGACCGGGCTCGGGGGGATGATCGCGATGCTGGTCGCAGCGTTCGTCGTCGCGATGCTCGTGTCGGCCGGGATCGCGCTGCTGCTGGAGAGATTCGCGTACCGACCGCTGATCAAGCGAGATGCTCCCAAGCTGGTGGCGCTGATCTCGGCGATCGGCGCCTCGTTCATGCTGGCCGAGGCGATGGGGCTGCGCGGCAAGGTCGCCGGCTTGCTCGGGCTCGAGGACGACCTCGAGTACTACGTGGGTCGGTCCCGGGACAGCAAGGGCATCCCGATCGACGTCCCGCAGGCCGGCGTCGTCACGCTGGGCGGCTACGAGGTGACCAGCACCGACATCCTGGTGATCGGGGCTGCGGTGCTGATGATGATCGGGCTCGACCAGTTCATCCGTCGGTCGCGGACGGGGCGTGGCATCAGAGCGGTGGCCCAGGATCCGGAGTCAGCGGCGCTGATGGGCGTGAACTCGACCCGCGTCGTCCAGATCACCTTCCTGATCGGGGGTCTGATGGCCGGTGCCGCGGCCACGCTCTACATGATCCGGATCGGGGCGACCAAGTTCGACGCCGGCTTCATCCTCGGCGTCAAGGCCTTCACCGCCGCCGTCATGGGCGGCATCGGCAACCTGCGCGGTGCGCTGCTCGGCGGGCTGGTGCTGGGCGTTGCTGAGAACTGGGGCTCGGCCCTGTTCGGCACGGAGTGGAAGGACGTGGTCGCGTTCGTCCTGCTGATCATGATCCTCTTGTTCCGGCCCACCGGACTGCTGGGCGAGGCACTCGGGAAGGCACGGGCATGAGCAACAACATCCCTCCCGTCGAGGACAACGCCGACCGGCTGACGCCCGTCTTCGGTGCGCCGTCCGCACCGCCCTCGTTCCGTGCCCGGATGGCCGCGTGGGGCGATCGGATCCGCGGTCTGCCCAAGCCGGCCCGCATCGCGCTGCTGGTGCTGGCCGCGCTGCTCGTGTACGCGCTGCCGATCATCAACCCGCCGATCCTCGCGACCCCCGACACCGACTTCGCCGGGGTGCTGTTCATCGTGGCGGTCTACTCCCTCGTGGCGCTCGGGCTCAACATCGTGGTCGGCTACGCCGGCCTGCTCGACCTGGGCTACGTCGGGTTCTACGCCGTCGGTGCCTACGTGGTGGCGGTGCTCACCTCGCAGCACGCCTCCTGGCCCTGGCTGGCCACCATCCCCGTCGCGGTAGCGGTCACCATGCTGTCGGGCGTCCTGCTCGGCGCACCCACCCTGCGGGTGCGCGGTGACTACCTCGCCATCGTGACGCTCGGCTTCGGCGAGATCATCCGGCTGACCGCGGTCAACACCGACTGGCTCGGCGCCGCCGCCGGCATCCCCAAGGTGGGCAAGCCGCCGTCCTGGAGCAGCGGCACGGAGGGCGGCGTGATCCAGCCCGTCTTCGAGATCCCCAAGCTCGACTGGAGCACGGGCACCCCGCTCCTCGACACGGGCAACCAGGCGAAGGTCCTGGTGTTCGGCGTGATCGACATCGTGCCCTACTACTGGCTCGCGCTGACCGTGGTGATCGCGATGCTGTTCGCCGACCGGCTGATCAAGGACAGCCGGGTGGGGCGCGCGTGGGAGGCGACCCGCGAGGACGAGGACGCCGCCGAGCTGATGGGCGTTCCGACGTTCAAGTTCAAGCTGCTCGCGTTCGCGATGGGCGCCTTCGTCGGCGGTCTGGCGGGTTCCCTGTTCGCCGGCCGTCAGGGCTTCGTGTCGCCGCAGTCGTTCCCGATCCTGTTGTCGATCCTGTTCCTGGCCGCGGTCGTCATCGGTGGTTCCGGCAACCGCTGGGGAGCGATCGTCGGAGCCATCATCGTGGGCTACCTGCCCGAGCGGATCCGGTTCCTCGAAGACACCCGCTACTTCTTCTTCGGACTCGCGCTGATGATCCTGGCGATCTACCGGCCGCAGGGCATCCTGCCGCCACGACGGCGCGCTCAGGCGCGCAAGCTCGACAAGAGGCTGGACCAGCTCGAGGGGCAGGAGGTGTCCGGTGGCTGACCACGACCCGGCTCAGACGTCCGCGGGCGGCGTTCGCGTCGCCGACGGTGGCGAGAAGGTCCTGGAGCTGGAGCACGTCACGCTCCGGTTTGGCGGCCTGACGGCACTGGACGACGTGAGCTTCGATATCCGCAAGGGCGAGATCCTCGGGCTGATCGGACCCAACGGCGCCGGCAAGACGACCTGCTTCAACGTGATGACCGGGGTCTACCGGCCCACCAGCGGGGAGGTCCGCTTCCTGGGCGGCTCGCTGCTGAAGAAGAAGCGGTTCCAGATCACGCAGGCGGGCATCGCCCGGACCTTCCAGAACATCCGCCTGTTCAAGTCGATGACGGCCCTGGAGAACGTCATGGTGGGCGCGGACGCCCACCACAAGACCGGCGTGCTCTCCGCGCTGTTCCGGCTGCCCCGGCACCGGCACGAGGAGCAGGAGGGCCACGCCCGAGCCATGGAGCTCCTGGAGTTCATGGGACTCGCCAGCAAGGCCGACGAGCTCGCCGCGAACCTCGCCTACGGCGACCAGCGCCGGCTCGAGATCGCCCGGGCGATGGCCACCGATCCGAAGCTCCTGTGCCTGGACGAGCCGGCCGCGGGCTTCAACCCGGCCGAGAAGGCCACCTTGATGCAGCTGATCAAGCGGGTCCGCGACCAGGGCTACACCGTGCTCCTCATCGAGCACGACATGCGCCTGGTGATGGGGGTGACCGACCGGATCGTGGTGCTGGAGTTCGGCAAGAAGATCGCGGAAGGGACCCCCGCAGAGATCCGTGACAACCCCGCCGTGATCGCGGCCTACCTGGGAGTTGATGAGCAGGATGCTTCTTGAGGTCGAGGGACTCTGCGTCAACTACGGCAACATCGAGGCGATCCGAGACATCTCCTTCGGCGTCGCCGAGGGATCGATCACCACGCTGATCGGCGCCAACGGCGCCGGCAAGACGACCACGCTGAAGACGATCTCGGGGCTCCGCAAGGTGCGCGCGGGCAAGATCATGTTCGACGGCGCCGACATCACGACCCTGGCGCCCTATGAGCGGGTGATGCTGGGGATCAGCCAGTCCCCGGAGGGACGCGGCGTGTTCGTCGGGATGACGGTGCGCGAGAACCTCGACATGGGCGCCTTCACCCGCAAGGACCGGAAGACGCAGGCCTACCAGGACGACATCGAGCGGGTGGTGACCCTGTTCCCTCGGCTGGGGGAGCGGATCAACCAGGTGGCCGGCACGATGTCGGGCGGCGAGCAGCAGATGCTCGCCATCGGCCGAGCCCTGATGGCGCGGCCGCGGCTGATCCTGCTGGACGAGCCCTCGATGGGGCTGGCGCCCAAGCTGATCCAGCAGATCTTCTCGATCGTCGACGAGATCAACTCGCAGGGCACCACCGTGCTGCTGGTGGAGCAGAACGCCGCGCAGGCGTTGAAGCGGGCGGACTCCGCGCACATCCTCGAGACGGGGGAGATCGTGCGCTCCGGCACCGGCCAGGAGCTGGCCGGTGACGACTCGGTGAAGGCCGCCTACCTGGGTGGCGACGTCTGACCTGCCGCCTGCTCTCGACGAGTCTGGCCGAGGCGTCGTACGTCGAACCAGGGACTCCTCTGACAAGTCCGGCACCCACCGCGTAGTCTGCTGCGCAGCAGTGGTTGCCCCGGGGAAGCGGCCGCACAGGTCCCAGGTCCGGAGGCGCCCGTGAGCAGATCGCCCGTCGCGTTGCGTGACGCCACCCTCGAGGACGTCCCGGCGCTCGTCGAGGTGTGGCAGGACGCGCTGCGCCGCGTGGAGGCCCCCGGCCAGGAGGCAGACCTGGTGCAGGTTCTCCAGCGGCTCGACCCGGCGCAGGAGCGGCTCGTGGTGGCGGAGTACGACGGCCAGGTGGCGGGAGCGATCTTCCTGCGCGCCACCACCGTGTCGCCGGTGAACCTGGAGCCTCTCGTGCAGGCCGTCTCGCCGCATGTGCTGCCCGCGTTCCGTCGCCGCGGCGTGGGCCGCGCGCTGATGGAGGCTGCGGCCACGTTCGCGGAGGAGCGCGGCATCGGCCATGTCGGCTCGGGCGCCGTAAGCGCGTCGCGGGACGCCAACCGGTTCCTCGCCCGGCTCGGGCTGGGACCGCAGGCGGTGCTACGGGCCGGGTCGACCGCGACCCTGCGCGGGCGGCTCGATGCGCTGAAACCGGGCCCCGGCCGGGCTCGCCAGATCTCCCAGGTGCTGGCCGTCCGGCGCTCGCAGCGGCACCGGGAGGCATCCCCGGCCGGCAGGGGCTGACCGCGCGCCCGATCCTCGGGTGAGGTGTCGTCCGGCCAGCGGGCCTTCGAACACTAGAGTTCTCGCCATGCGGCGACTGCTCGTGACCGGTGGAGCCGGGTTCATCGGCGTCAACTTCGTGCGACACGTGCTCGAGGTGAGCGACCTTCCGGTCACGGTGCTGGACTCGCTGACCTACGCGGCCACCCCCGAGGCGATCGCGGAGCTGCCCACGGATCGCGTCGAGCTGGTGGTGGGCGACGTCGCCGACCGCGCGGTCGTGCACCGCCTCGTCGCCACCCACGACACGGTGGTCCACTTCGCCGCCGAGTCGCACAACGACAACTCCCTGCGCGACCCGGAGCCCTTCGTCACGACCAACATCGTCGGCACCTTCACACTGCTGGAAGCGGTGCGCGAACACGGGGCGCGGCTCCACCACGTGTCCACCGACGAGGTCTACGGCGATCTGGCGCTGGAGGATCCGGCGCGCTTCCGGGAGGACTCGCCGTACCGACCGAGCAGCCCGTACTCCGCGTCCAAGGCGGCGGCCGACCACCTGGTGCGCGCCTGGGTGCGCTCGCTCGGCACCCGGGCCACCCTGTCGAACTGCTCGAACAACTTCGGGCCCTGGCAGCACGTGGAGAAGTTCATCCCGCGACAGATCACGAACCTCCTGGAGGGGAGGCGGCCCAAGGTCTACGGTGCGGGCGCCAACGTCCGCGACTGGATCCACGTCGAGGACCACAGCTCCGCGGTGTGGCGCATCCTGGAGCGCGGCCTGATCGGCGAGACCTACCTGATCGGCGCCGACAACGAGCGAAGCAACCTCGAGGTGGTCCGGTCCCTGCTGCGCCTGTTCGGACGTCCGGAGACCGACCTGGACCACGTTCCCGACCGCGTCGGCCACGACCTGCGCTACGCGATCGACGCCGGCCGGCTGCGCAGCGAGCTGGGCTGGTCGCCGCGGCACGTGGACTTCGAGCAGGGCCTCGCCGCGACCGTCGAGTGGTATCGCGAGCACGCCGACTGGTGGCGCGAGGACAAGGCCGCCACGGAGGCGGCGTACGCCGCGCACGGACAATGACCGGTGACGCGGAGACCGGCACGATGACCGCCCACCCCTCGGAGATCCCTGGGCTGCTGACCCTGGACCTCACGGTGCACCGGGACGACCGGGGCTGGTTCAAGGAGAACTGGCATCGGGCGGCCATGGTGGCGGCCGGGCTGCCCGACTTCGGGCCGGTTCAGCACAACCTGGCGTTCAACGCACGTCGAGGGGTGACCCGCGGCTTCCATGCCGAGCCGTGGGACAAGCTGGTCTCGGTAGCGACCGGTCGCGTGATGGGCGCGTGGGTGGATCTCCGGGACGGGCCCGGGTTCGGGCGCATGCTGCACCGCGAGCTGGGACCCGAGACGGCGGTCTTCGTGCCCCGAGGAGTGGCCAACGCCTACCAGGTGCTCGCCGACGCGACGTCGTACAGCTATCTGGTCAACGGCCATTGGCGTGCCGACGTCGCGTACGTCGCGGTGCACCCGGGCGACCCGTCCCTGGCGGTGCCGTGGGCGATCCCGCTGGCGGAGGCGGACCTGTCCGAGAAGGATCGCGCGGCACCGCTGCTCGCGGAGGTGGCGCCGCTCGCCTCCGGTCCGCGCGTCCTCATCCTGGGCGCCGACGGGCAGCTCGGGCGGGCCCTGCGCCTCGCGTTCCCGGCGGCCCGCGCGCTGAGCAGGCACGAGCTGGACGTCGCCGACGCCGCGGCCGTGGCCGCCTGGCCGTGGGCGGACCACGACGTGGTGCTCAATGCCGCCGCCTACACCGGCGTCGACGCGGCGGAGACTCCCGAGGGCCGCCGCGCGGCGTGGGCCGTCAATGCCGAGGGTCCCGCGCTGATCGCCGCGGCAGCCGTGGCCCACCGGATGACGATGGTGCACTACTCGACCGACTATGTCTTCGACGGAGGAGGGTCGGGTCCCGATGGCTTCGTCGAGGACGACCCGGTGGCGCCGCTCGGTGGCTACGGCCAGAGCAAGGCGGCCGGCGAGTTCGCCGTGCGGGCCGTGCCGCACCACTACCTGCTGCGCACCTCAGGCGTGGTGGGGGAGGGGCGCAACTTCGTGCGCACGATGGCCGAGCTCGCGGCTGCCGGCGGGTGCCCCCAGGTGGTGGACGACCAGATCGGCCGGCTGACCTTCGCCGACGAGCTGGCTCGGGCGACGCGGCACCTCCTGGAGGTCGACGCTGCCCCGGGCACCTATCACGTGACGGGCGGGGGCCCCGAGCGTTCGTGGTACGACGTCGCGCGGCGCGTCTTCGAGTTGTCCGGGCGTGATCCGGCCGACGTCACCCCCGTGTCCACCGAGGACTATCGTGTCGGCCGGGATCCCGCTCCCCGGCCCGCGAGGTCGGCGTTGGACCTCTCGCGCCTGCGGGGCACCGGCTTCGAAGAGCGGGACGCCGACGAGCTCCTCGCGGGCTACGTGTCCACGCTGATCGCAGCATCGAGCGACTCGGGAAGGCAGGCGTAGTCATGCGCGGCATCATCCTGGCCGGTGGCAGCGGCACCCGGCTCCACCCGATCACCCGGGGCATCAGCAAGCAGCTGGTCCCCGTGTACGACAAGCCGATGATCTACTACCCGCTGAGCACGCTGATGCTCGCGGCCGTCCGCGACGTCCTGGTGATCACCACTCCCACCGACGCGGAGGCCTTCCAGCGACTGCTCGGAGACGGGTCGCAGTTCGGCATCGCGATCACCTGGGCGGTGCAGGCCGAGCCGCGGGGGCTCGCCGAGGCACTGCTCATCGGCGCCGATCACCTCGGGAACGACCGAGCCGCGCTGATCCTCGGCGACAACCTGTTCCACGGCTCGGGGCTCGGCGCCACGCTCCAGAGGTTCGCCGACGTCGACGGCGCGGCCATCTTCGGGTACCACGTGGCCGATCCCACGGCGTACGGCGTGGTCGAGCTCGATGCCGACGGTCGGCCGGTCTCCCTCGAGGAGAAGCCCGTCCGGCCCCGCAGCACCTTGGCCGTTCCGGGCCTGTACTTCTACGGCAGCGACGCCGCCGACCTCGCTCGCACCCTGCGGCCCTCGGCGAGAGGCGAGCTCGAGATCAGCGACCTCAACCGCCTCTACCTCGAGGCGGGGAGGCTCCAGGTCGAGGTGCTGCCGCGAGGCACGGCCTGGCTCGACACGGGGACCGTCGACTCGCTCAACGACGCGAGCAACTTCGTGCGCGCCATCGAGAGTCGGCAGGGGGCCAAGATCGGGTCGCCCGAGGAGGTGGCCTGGCGATCGGGGTGGCTGTCGGACGACGACCTTCGCGCCCGTGCCGACGCCCTGGCCAAGAGCGGGTACGGCGACTACCTGCGGGGGCTGCTCGATCACCCGTGGTGACGACCCGCCGCGAGCGGTCAGCCCCCCGGGGCCGCCGAGATCAGCATGCAGGTGATCCGGGAGGTGCACACCCGCCGACCCTGCTCGTCGCTGACGACGACCTCGTACGTCGCGCTGCTGCGGCCGCGGTGGATCGGGGTCGCGACGGCGGCAACGGTCCCGGTGCGGACCGCACGATGGTGGGTGGCGTTGATGTCGACCCCGACCGCGACCCGGTCCGGCCCGGCGTGGAGTGCCGCGCCGAGCGAGCCCAGCGTCTCGGCGAGGGCGATGGAGGCGCCGCCGTGGAGCAGCCCGTAGGGCTGGGTGTTGCCGGCGACCGGCATGGTCGCGACCAGCCGATCGGGGCCGATCTCGACAAGGTCGACGCCCATCTTCTCGTTCAGCCCCCCCATGCCCTCCGGCATCGCGGCGAGGAACTCCTGGATGGCGTGGCGGTCGACGGCCTCGTTCATGTGCGCATTGTGACCTACCGCCGCGGGCGCGGCGGCCGCTGGGGGTGCTGACGGCTAGAGTCGCGACGTGCCCGCACCGACGACCGAGCCGACGACCGCCCAGACCACGCAGACCGTCACCGACGGCGCGGCCGGGCGCCCGCGGCTGCTGCTCCTCGATGGCCATTCGTTGGCCTATCGGGCGTTCTTCGCGTTGCCGCTGGAGAACTTCTCGACCACCACCGGGCAGCACACCAACGCGGTCTACGGCTTCACCTCGATGCTGATCAACGTGCTGCGCGACGAGCAGCCGACCCACATCGCGGTGGCCTTCGACCGGTCCCGGCAGACGTTCCGCCTCGAGCAGTACCCGGACTACAAGGCCAAGCGCAACAAGACGCCCGAGGAGTTCAGCAGCCAGCTGCCACTGATCCAGGAGGTGCTCGACGCCCTGCGGATCCCGCACCTGCAGCTGGAGGGCTTCGAGGCCGACGACATCATCGCGACGCTGGCCACCCAGGCGCGGGCCGCCGGCCTCGACGTCCTGGTGCTCACCGGGGACCGCGACTCGCTGCAGCTGGTCGACGACCACACGACGGTCCTCTACCCCATGCGCGGGGTGTCCGAGCTGGCCCGGATGACGCCGGCTGCGGTCGAGGCGAAGTACGGCGTGTCTCCGGCCCGCTATCCGGAGCTGGCGGCCCTCGTCGGCGAGGACTCCGACAACCTCCCCGGAGTGCCGGGCGTCGGACCGAAGACGGCTGCGAAATGGCTCCAGACCTACGACGGTCTGGACAACGTGGTGACCCATGCCGACCAGATCGCCGGCAAGGCCGGCGAGAGCCTCCGGGCCCACCTCGGAGACGTCATCCGCAACCGCCACCTCAACGCCCTGGTCTGCGACCTGGTGCTCGAGCGCGGCCCCGCCGATCTCGTGGTGCAGCCGTGGGACCGGCACGAGGTGCACACGCTGTTCGACAGCCTGGAGTTCCGGGTGCTGAGGGACCGGCTGTTCGAGACGTTGGAGTCCGAGGAGGACATCGACGACTCGGGGTTCGAGCTGGCCGGCACCCGGCTGGACGCCGGCGAGGTCGCCGAGTGGCTCGCTGCGCATGCCCGGGGCGGGCGGGTCGGTGTGGAGGTGCAGGGCACCTGGCGGGCCGGCACCGGGGAGGTCTGGTCGGTGGCGCTGGCGGCGGCCGACGGCACCGCCGCGTGGCTGGATGCCGCCGAGGTGACCCCCGATGACGACAGCGCTCTCGCCGACTGGCTCAGGGATCCCGACGCGCCCAAGGTGATGCACGACGCCAAGGGTCCGATCCTGGCGCTGGCGGCGCGCGGCTGGGAGCTGCGCGGGCTGGCGAGCGACACCGCGTTGGCGGCGTACCTCGTGCGGCCGGACCAGCGGTCCTACGACCTCGCCGACCTCACGTTGCGCTACCTGAAGCGCGAGCTGAAGCAGGGCGAGGCTTCCGACCAGGGTCAGCTGAGCTTCGACTCGCTCGACGACGGCGGCTCCGGGGCGGAGGTCGCCATGCTCCATGCCCGGGCGGTGCTCGACCTGGCCGAGGCGTTGGACACCGCCGTGGAGGAGACCGGCGGGTCGCGGCTGCTCGCGGAGGTGGAGCTGCCGCTGGTCGACCTGCTCGCCACGATGGAGCGGACCGGCGTGGCCGTCGACACCGATCACCTCGAGGCGCTGGAGTCCCACTTCGGTGCCGAGGTGGCCGCGGCGGCGGCCGAGGCGTTCGGGGTGATCGGCAAGGAGATCAACCTCGGCTCGCCCAAGCAGCTGCAGACCGTGCTGTTCGACGAGCTCGGCATGCCCAAGACCAAACGCACCAAGACCGGCTACACCACCGACGCCGATGCCCTTCAGCAGCTGTTCGAGAAGACCGAGCACCCGTTCCTGCTCGCCCTGCTCCGCCACCGGGACGTGACGCGGCTCCGGCAGACCATCGAGGGGCTGTTGAAGACCGTCATGCCCGACGGCCGGATCCACACCACCTTCAACCAGCTGATCGCCGCGACCGGTCGGCTCTCCAGCACCGACCCGAACCTGCAGAACATCCCGGTGCGCACCGAGGAGGGTCGCCGGATCCGGGAGGCGTTCGTCGTCGGGTCCGGCTTCGAGAGCCTGATGACCGCCGACTACAGCCAGATCGAGATGCGGATCATGGCCCACCTGTCGGAGGACCAGGGGCTGATCGCGGCGTTCCGCTCCGGCCAGGACTTCCACTCGAGCACGGCGGCTCGGGTGTTCGGGGTGCCGGCCACCGAGACGACGCCCGAGATGCGGGCCAAGATCAAGGCGATGAACTACGGCCTCGCCTACGGTCTGTCGGCCTACGGGCTCGGCCAGCAGTTGCGGATCGAGCCGTCGGAGGCGCGCGGCCTGATGGACGAGTACTTCCAGACNNGACCTTCGGCGGCGTCCGGGACTACCTCGGCGGCATCGTCGACGAGGCCCGCCGCACCGGCTTCACCGAGACGATCATGGGCCGGCGGCGCTACCTGCCCGACCTCACCAGCGACAACCGCCAGCGACGCGAGATGGCCGAGCGGATGGCGCTGAACGCGCCGATCCAGGGCTCCGCCGCCGACCTGATCAAGGTCGCGATGCTGGCGGTGGACGCGGCGATCCGCCGTCGGGCGCTGGCCTCACGCATGCTGCTGCAGGTGCACGACGAGCTGGTGTTCGAGGTGGCGGCGGGGGAGCGCGAAGAGCTGGAGGCGCTGGTCCGCGAGGCGATGGGCGGGGCGGCCGATCTGGCCGTGCCGCTGGACGTGTCGGTCGGGACCGGCCGCAGCTGGCACGACGCCGCTCACTGAGCCCGGATCCACCGATCCGCGCTGAGGTCACCGGACGGCTCACGGCCGGCACGACCCTAGGGGCGGCGGCCCTCGCCCAGGGCCCACATGCTGACGCCCATCAGCACCACGAGAAGGCCGGCGTCGATGGCCAGCACCAACAGGATCAGCTGGTCGAGGGTCTCCACTCGGTAGCCCAGCACCAGCAGCGCCACGAGGGCCGCCCAGACCAGGGATGCCGAGCGCTGCCCCTGGCGCGCCAGCACGGAGTACACCAGGAGCTGCAGCATCGCCAGCGTCGTACCGATGGCGGTGAACAGCCACAGCCGGTCGCCCAGCTCGGCGAACTCGCTCCCGCCGACCACCGCCACCGCCAGGTCGGGGAACAGCGCGACGCCCACCGAGGCGAGGATGCCGAGTCCGAGGACCAGGCCGAGCGCCCGGATCAGCACCTGCCGGCGCAAGGCCGCCTGGGCGAGAGCGGGGAAGACCACGACGACCACGAACTGCGGGAGGAACAACGCTGCCTTGGTGAGGATCAGCCCGCCCGCGTAGAGCCCGGCCTCGTGCTCGCTGAGAACGTTGCGGGCGATCACGATGTCGACGCTGGAGAGCCCGAAGAAGGCGAAGAGCGCTTGGGAGTTGCGCAAGGTCTCACGGAACACCGGCCGGGCCTCGTGATGGTCGGCCACCGCTCCGGGGTCCCGGGTCCGACGCAGGGCCAGGCCGGCCACCGCCACCGGTGCCAGCTGCCCGAGCAGCACTCCCAGCACGGCCGTGAACTCACTGGGAGCCGCGACCACGAGCAGCCCCCCGATCACCAGACGGGGCACGCCGTTGGCGACGTAGACCAGCGCCAGGGGCCCCCACCGTTGCTCACCCTGGAGGATCCCGGCCTGGCCACCCATGATCGTGATCGGCACAGCCGTGGCTGCTGCGAGGACGGCCACCGGGAGGCTCTCCAGGCGCAACAGCCGGTCGACGAGGGGGGACAGCGCCAGCAGTAGGAGCCCTACCCCCGCTGCCACGCGGTAGGTGACTCGGAGCACACTGCGCTCGATCTGGCCCACGTGGTCCGGGTCGGCGGAGATCCGTCGCGCCGCGGTCGCCTGCAACCCGAGCTGGAGGACGCTGACGATCAGCAGCAGCGCCATCACGGCCGCGAACCCGCCGTACTCCGTCGGGCCGAGCATCCGTGCGGCCACCAGGGTGAAGCCGTAGGTGGCCACGTTCATCACACCGGTCGCGAGGGCGATGGAGCTCCCGGCGGTCAGCCAGTCGGGTGCTCTCCTCACGGTCTCGCGCACCGGATGAGCGTACGCGGTGCCTACCCACTACCGTGACCCGCGTGGAGGACCCCCGAGCTGCGACTCATCGTGGCCCGTCCGGGTGGCGCTGGGCGCCATGGGTGTGGTCCACGGTCCTGTCGCTGCTGATGCTCGGACCCGCGCTCGGGCCCGGTTACGTCCTCAGCTACGACATGGTCTGGGTCCCCGATCTGACCCTGCGCCAGGACTTCCTGGGCGTGGGCAGCGCGCTGCCCCGTGCGGTGCCCTCGGATGCGGTCGTCGCGGTCCTCGACCAGCTGGTCCCCGGCATGCTGCTCCAGAAGCTCGTCCTGCTGGGCAGCCTGGTCCTCGCCGGTGCCGGCGCCTGGATCTTGGCTCTCTCGCTGGCCCGGGGCGCGGTGGGCGACGGTGCCCCGGTCCTCGGCGCCTTGGGCGGCTGCGCCGCGGCGACGGCGTACGTCTGGAACCCCTTCGTGGCAGAGCGGCTCGTGCTCGGCCACTGGCCGCTGCTGCTCGGCTACGCCCTGCAACCGTGGGTCGCCCTGCTCGCCCGGCGATCGCAGACGGACGGCCGGCTGCCCGTGGCCCTGCTCGGGGTGCTGCCGGTGGCGAGCCTGAGCGCCGGTGCCGGCCTCGCGACGGCGCTGGTGGCACTGGCGTTCGGAGCAGGGCGGAACCCCAGGGCCACCGTGATGCTGAGTGCGGCCCTGCTCGCGGCGAACGCGCCGTGGCTGGTCTCGGGTGTGCTGCACCTCGGGTCGGCCCGCAGCGACCCGCTGGGCGCCGAGCTGTTCGGGGGCCGGGGCGAGGGATCGCTGCCGGCGCCGCTGACCTTCCTGGGGCTTGGCGGGATCTGGAACTCCGAGGTGGTTCCCGTCACCCGGTCCGGTCCGCTCGCCATCGTCTGGCTGGTGCTGCTGCTGGCGCTCAGCCTGCTGGCGGCCCGACGGTGGTGGCGGCTCACGGCACGGCGTGACCGTGCCGCCCTGCTGGGACTCTGGCTGGTCGGCTGGGGTACCGCGGTCCTCGGGTGGGCGGCTCCGTCGGCACTCGCCTGGGTGGCAGCCGAGATCCCGGGGGGCGGACTGCTTCGCGACAGCACCCGGCTGCTGGGTCTGTGCGCGCTGCTGCTGGCCACCCTCCTCGCCCACGGCGTCGAGGAGGTGCGTCGCCTGGTCTCCGGTCCAGCGGGCCTGGTGACCGCCGGCGCACTCGTGCTGGTGCCGATCGCAGTCATGCCCGACGCCGCGTGGGGGGTGTCGGGCAGGCTCGGCGCGACCTCGTTTCCGGGCTCCTACGCCGTCGTCCGCGAGGCGGTCGGCTCGGGGGAGGGGGACCTGGTGGTGCTGCCCTTCACCAGCTATCGAGCGCCGCAGTGGAACGACGGCCGGAAGGTACTCGACCCGGTGGGCAGGGCGCAACGGCGCGACTACGTGAGCAGCGACGAGCTCTTCGTGTCGGGGGTGCGACTCGCCGGTGAGGATCCTCGGGCGCGCGCCGCCGGGGCCGCCCTCGAGCTTCCGACTCCCGCGGCCCGGACTGCCGGGCTGCGAGCCCTGGGCATCGAGCTGGCCGTGACGGACTCCTCGGCGGCCGGCCCGGTCGTGTCCCTGGTCGGGGACCCGGTGGTGCAGTCCGGAACCCTGACGGTGATCCGCCTGGGTGACGTGGAACCCCGGCGGGTGCCCGCCGCGTGGTGGCTGGCGATGGCGCTGGCCTGGGCGGGCTGGCTGCTGCCCGGGCCCGTCGTGGCAGGCCTGCGGCGTCGCGCGGCCCGCTGAGGGCGCCGCCGGTGTGCTCGAGAAATCGATCCGGGCCGGGCGGAGGCGAGGTGCCGGAGGAAATGCGGTCCAGATCGGTCGGGTCGGCAGTTCTTCCGCACGGGGACCTGCCTGCTACATTGTCCTCCGACGAGAGGGAGGCCTGCAGTGGGTCCCAGCATTTTGGGTGGTTTCGTGGCGTTCATCGCGGGCTCCGCGATCGCGAGCGCGACCGTCTTCGGCGTCGTGTCGTCGCAGACCGGCGCCCCCGCGCAGTCGCCGACGCAGGTCGGCCAGGCGCAGATCGACCCGGCGAACTACGGCTCCACCGACTGATCGCCCGATCCTCGTCGTTCTCCTAGGTCACGGACCCTCTTCGGGGTCCTGACCTCCCTCGGTGTCGCCATGGCAGGCGAGGTCCAGAATCGTGGCGAACGACCCCTGGGCATGGTCCCAGGTGAAGCGCTGACTCATCTCGCGAGCTCCTTCGGCCAGTTCACGTCGCCGACTCTGATCGGTCAGCAGGCTTCCCAGGGCGGCCGTGAACTGCCCGAAGTCGTCGACCAGGATCCCCGACCGGCCGTCCGCGATCGACTCGCGGGTTCCACCGGCTGCGCGGTACGCCACGGTCGGGGTGCCGTGCATGGCCGCCTCCCCCACGACAAGACCCCAGCCCTCCTTCAGGGAGGGCAACGCCATCACCCAGGACTCGGCGTAGATCCGGTGCTTCTCGGTCTCGCTCACGTGCCCGGTGAACTCGACCCCCTCGGCGCCGTGTGCGGCGGCGTACGAGTGGAGGGTGTCCTCCCACCACCCGCTCCCGACGACGGTCAGGGTCAGACCCGGGATGTCTCGGCGCAGCTGCGCCCACGCATCGATCGCGTGCTCGACCTGCTTGTGCGGCACCAGCCGTCCGACCACGCAGATGGACGGGTGAGCGGACTTACCTTCACCGTCGTCCTGCACCGGGTCGGTCCCGTTGTGCACCACCGCGATCCGCGAACGTGCCACGCCGAGGCCGACCAGCTCGTCGCGAGTGGCCTGGGACACCGTGACGTACTGGCAGTCCCGATAGAGCCAGGGTGAGAAGCGGCTCTCGATCCACCACCCGACCCTTCCCACCAGGCCGGGGTAGACGACCGGCCACTGCTCGCGGTGCACGTGGTGCGTCAGCAGGACGACCGGACGGCGGGTCACCAGCCGGGTGAAGAAGGGGAGCCCGTTCTGCACGTCGACGACGGCGTCGACCCGACCGAACCGCCGCAGAGCGAGCGCCAGCACGCCGCGCACGTAGACCCCCATCTTGGAGCCCTGCCGCACGTAGGTGATGCCGTCGCGCAGCTCCCGCGCAGGTGCCTCGTCGTGGGCCGCGCAGAAGATCGTCACGGCGAGGCCGCGCCGCACCAGCCCGGCGGCCACCTTCTCCAGGTAGACCTCCGCACCGCCACCTTCGGGGTTGCGGGTATCCCGCCAGCTGAAGAAGACGACATGGCAGCCGACGAGGTCCTGGTGAAGCATCGGTCGTAGGTTACCGCTGAGTTCGGATAAGGTCTGCGCGTGCTGCAGCGATCCGGTTCCGCGCGCCCCTGGAAGGCGACGCTGGGCCGGTCCGTCCGCCTCTTCCGCGACTTTCGCCAGGAGCAGCCCGACCCCGCGCGGTTCTACACCGCCCTGGCGCACGACTCGGCGTCCATGCTCGACCAGTTCGTGTCCCTGGCCGGCCGCACCGTCCTGGACGTCGGCGGCGGTCCCGGCTACTTCCGGGACGCCTTCGAGCGGGCCGGCGCGACGTACCTCGCCTTGGACGCCGACGTCGGTGAGCTGTCGGGGACTGGTGACATCGGCGCCCGCACCGTGATCGGGAGCGGGATGCAGCTGCCGTTCCGCGACGGGAGCGTGGACGTCACCTACTCGTCGAACGTGTTGGAGCACGTCGACGATCCATGGCTGATGGCGCGAGAGATGGTCCGGGTGACCCGGCCCGGCGGGCTGGTCTTCCTGAGCTACACGGTCTGGTACGGGCCGTGGGGGGGTCACGAGACCGCACCGTGGCACTACGTCTCCGGCGGCTACGCGCGCCGACGCTACCTCCGGCGACATGGACGGGAGCCCAAGAACAGGTTCGGGGAGTCCCTGTTCCCGGTGACCGTCGCCCAAGGGCTGCGCTGGGCGCGCGAGCAGCAGTCCGCCGACCTGGTGGCACTGTTCCCGCGGTACCACCCCCGGTGGAGCTACTGGCTGCTGCGGGTGCCCGTGCTCCGGGAGCTGGCGACCTGGAACCTCGCGATCGTGCTGCGTCCGCCGAGGTCGGGGCCCGACACGTGACGAAGGGTCGGCTCGCCGGGCTCCGCGCTCGGTGCCGCCCGGTGGTTCGCGACCCCCGGGTCGTGGTGGGTGTCGGTGTCGTTCTGGTGGCGGCTCAGCTCGCCGTCCGTGCCTGGGCCGTCGGCGGCGGTTGGTTCCTCGGCGAGGACATCGCACGACTGGCCGATGCGGCGGGTGACCTGAGACCGGCCGACCTGTGGTCGGTCCGGCGCGACCACCTTGCCCCGATCGGCGTACTGCAGACCTGGGTGCTCGCCCAGTCCACGCCCTACGACTGGGGCCTGGCGGCCGGCATCATCGTCGGTGCGCAGGCGCTGGTGGGCCTTGCGGCGCTGCTGTTCGTGGTCCGCCTCGTGGGGGCACGGTGGGTCGCGCTGGTGCCGCTGGGCTGGTACCTCTTCGGCGTCGCGACACTGCCGGCGGCCATGTGGTGGTCGGCGGCGGTGCTCCAGCTCCCCCTGCAGCTGGCGGCCTTCCTGGCCATGACCAGCCATCTGGAGTACGCCCGCACCCGACGACCGATGTTCGCGGCGCTGACCGCACTTGCGCTACTGCTCGGCATGGCCTCGGACGTCGGAGTGGTGTACCTCGGGGTCCCGCTGGTCTTCCTCTCCCTCTACTTCTCCGACGCGCAGGGGATCCGGGCTCGCCTGGTCGACGGGCTCTGGCGACAACGCTGGGCGTGGGTCGGCTACTCCGTGCTGCTCGCCGGATACGTCGCCGTCTACCTGCGGCTGAATCCGCTCGAGCCGCGCGTGGTCGCCGACGATGGTCGGCTGCTGCAGCTGCTGATCCGCGACTCGCTGGTTCCGGTCCTGCTCGGCGGGCCCTGGCGGTGGGGCGAGGCGGCGGACGGGCCTCTGGTTCCCGCCGATGCGCCGCAACAGCTGCTGGTGGCGAGCTGGATCGCGCTCGCTGTGCTGGTGCTGCTCGCCTGGCGGCGTCGCCGGGCCGTGGTCTGGGCCCTGGTCCCCGTCGAGGCGGTAGTGATCATGCACGCGCTGGTCCTCGCCTATGGCCGCGGCGAGTTCCCCGCCGAAGTGCTCGCTCATGAGGTGCGCTATCTCGCGGTCCTCGCGCCGGTGCTGACAATGGCGGTGGCAGTGATGGCTGCCGCGCTGCCGCCACGCCGAAGCGCGGATCCGGCGCCGGCCGCGCTCAGCGGGAGCGCCACGACGCGCGGCCGGGCCGTGCTGCGGGTGGGGGGTCGGCTGGTGGTGGCGGCGGCCGCGGTGGGGGTGCTGGTGGGCTCCGCGGTCTCGACCCTCGGCTACGTGGCCGGCTGGCACGACGACTTCCCGACTCGCACCTATGTCCAGAACGTGATGGAGCAGTCGGCCGCCGAGCAGCTGCGGGTCCTGGACCAGCAGGTGCCGCCCGACGTGGCGGCACCGGAGTTCGATGCCCCGGAGCGCACCCGTCCGTCCTGGATCTTCAGGCCGCTGGGCGCGCGGGTGCTCGCGACACTCGAGGGCAATGACGTCGACGTGCTGGACATCGACGGGAGAGTGGTGCCTGCTCGGGTCGTTCCGCTGGTGTCGTCGCCGGACACGCCGCCCGGGGAGTGTGGCTACCGGGTGGCAGAGGACGAGGTCGACGTGCCGCTGTTCCCGGTGTCCGACGAGCTCCCCGAGCCGGGGCTGTGGTGGGGCTCCATCGCCTACCTCGCCAGCAAGGACGGGCGGGTCGGAGTCGCGGTCGGCGACGAGCTGCGCAACATCTCGGTCCGCCGCGGGCTGCACACCTACGTGTTCCTCGGCTCGGGGGCTCCCAGCGGGGCGGTGCGCATGGTCTCCTTGTCCGACACCGAGCTGTGCGTCGACGTGGTGACCCTGGGCCTGCTCGAGGTGAGCGAAGGAGGTGAGGGCTGATGCGCCTGCGGCGCTGGCGCGCGGCCACTCCCAGTGCGCCGGCCGACCCTCTCGTCCCGGCGGACGACGCGCGGGAGTCGGTGCTGCCCGGCCTGGACACCGTGCGCGCCTGGGGTGCTTTCCTGGTGCTCGCGACGCACGTGGCGTTCTGGTCCGGGAGCTACGGGTTCTCCCTGGCCGGCACCCTGCTGTCGCGCCTCGACGTCGGGGTGGCCCTGTTCTTCGTGCTGTCGGGCTTCCTGTTGTCCCGGCCCTACCTGGTCGCTGCGCGGACCGGCCGCCGGATGCCGGGCACCCGGCACTACCTCTGGAAGCGGCTGCTGCGGATCATGCCGCCGTACTGGATCGTGGCGGTCCCCGCACTGACGCTGCTGGTCGACAACGCCGGCGCCGGGCCGCGTGACTGGCTGCGCACCCTCACCCTCACCGACCTCTACTTCGCCGACCACATGCCGGCCGGACTCACGCAGATGTGGAGCCTGGCCACCGAGCTGGCGTTCTACCTGCTGCTGCCGCTGCTCATGTGGGTCTGGAACGGGGTGACCCGTGGGCGACGCAGCGACGTGCGGGTGCTGCTCCTCGTTGGCGCGACGGCGGCGATCGGGGCGGCCTGGGCCCTGCTGATGCCCGAGCAGTGGGCGGCGCGCGCGCCGATGATCCTGCAGTGGCTACCGAGCTACCTGGTCTGGTTCGCGGTCGGGATCGGGCTGTCCCACCTCCACGAGCACCACGTCGCCGGTACCGACCCCGGACGGCGTCCGGTGCTGGGGCGGATCGTCGCGCTGGGAGGGCAGCCGGGCGTCTGCCTGGTCGCCGCGGGCGCCTTGATGCTGGTGGCCTCGACCATCCTCGCCGGCCCGCCGCTCCTGGTCCCGGCCACGCCGGAGCAGGTGGTCACCAAGAACCTCCTGTACGCCGTGATCGGTGGGCTGGTCGTGCTGCCCGCGGTGTTCCGGCCGCCGGGACTGTTCCGGGCGTTCGTCGAGCATCCGATCCCGCGGCACCTGGGGCACATCTCCTACGGCGTGTTCTGCGTGCACATCCTGGTCCTGCACCTGATCACCCACGTCACCGGCTGGGAGCTGTTCCGAGGCCACGGCTGGCAGATGCTGGCCCTCACGGTCGTGCTGAGCGTGCTCCTGGCCGAGGGGCTCTACTGGCTCGTGGAGCGACCGCTGTCGCGGTTCCGCAACCTGGGCCGGTCGACCACCACCGCCAGTGACAGTGCTGCCAGCGGCGCCAGCATCAGCCACTGAGTGGCGGGGGCGGACCCCGCCCAACCGAGCGGGTCGCCCCAGGGCCGCACGGCGTACCAGCCGCCGACGACCACCACGGGAGCCAGCGCCACGACCGAGGTGACCGGCCAACGCGCTCGGAGGACCCACAGCAGCGCGCTGCCCAGGAGCACCACGGCTGCCCCCACCGTGCCCGCCAGGAACCCCGCCCCCAGCCACCAGAGGGCGAACACGATGGTCGGCGCGCGGCGGGCAACCGGCAGTGGGGGCAGGTCCGTACGACCGGGGCGGGCCCGGGTGACGACGAGCAGCAGCCCGGCCAGCAGGAACGTGATGGTCCCGCCGACCAGGCCCGCGCGGTAGATCGCCTCGGGGGCATACGTGAGCCGGATCTCGTTGGCCCCCGCGTCCGCCAGATACCCCTGCTGCCACCCGTCCACCGTCGCCGACGCCAGCAGCTCCCCGTTCGACCGCGCCTGCCAGCCCGGATTGGCGTTGCGGCGTACGACGAGCAGAGCTGCCTCTCCGTCGAGGGGGAACGATCCGTCGGCGGCCGGGGCAACCGGGGTGTCGTCGACGGGAACCGCCGCCGGGCTCCCGGTTCGGGTCAGCACCATCGACTGCGGGGAGAACGCCTCGGAGGCCCGCAGCCGGATCCGGTTCACCCCGGTGCCGAGCCACACCGAGGTCGCGCCGCACGGCACCACGTCGACCGGTCGCCCCCGATGGATGTCGATCGGGGCGGCGACCACGGCGGTCCGCACCAGCTGGTGGATGTTGAGCCGGAGCTGCGGTCCCGACCCGCAGCCGAAGTCGATCGGTTCGGCGCCTTGTCCCAGCGAACCGACCGGGCCCAGCTGCTCGTCGTTGACGTGGAGCTCGCTGACGCCGACCCCGAGGTTGGCGATCCGCTGGTCGAACCCGATGCTGCGCAGCTCGGTCGACCGGTCCACGAGCACGCTCAGCTGGTCGACCCGCACCGGGTCGAGCTCCGCTCGACCGGCGGAGTCCAGGACCAGCCGCTGGCTCCCACCCGGATAGCTCACGATCACGGCCAGCGGACGGCGTGCGGGCGCGCCGGGGTCCAGCTCCAGCCGCAGGCTCGCCACCCGTCGAGGGCGCAGCCAGCTGACGTC
>CXWJ01007769.1_pt1 | contig 31498 bp, 23 predicted proteins | sample 590841 | NCBI WGS metagenome assembly CXWJ01 (sample SAMEA3498367, study PRJEB10139) | wastewater metagenome | biome: wastewater treatment plant; material: activated sludge | place: Austria | collected 2015-01-21 | reverse complement strand
GTTTTCGCACCGGCGTGGAGCTAGTTCAATCGGGCGCGGTGGGCCCCATCCGGGAAGTCCATGCTTGGACCAATCGGCCTTTCAAATATTGGAAGCAAGCGCCGGACATTGTGGCCAGGCCGCAAGAGACGCCACCGATTCCGGCGCACGTGAATTGGGAGCTTTTCGTCGGGCCGGCACCGATGCGCCCCTACCATCCTGTCTACCATCCACACAATTGGCGCGGCTGGTGGGATTTCGGCACGGGATCCTTGGGCGACATGGCTTGCCACACGGCCAACCTGGCTTTCAAGTCTCTCAAGCTGGGTCTTCCGACGCGAGTCTCCGCGGAGAGTGGCGAGATCAATCAGGAAACTTATCCCGCCTGGGCCACCATGACTTACGAATTCCCTGCGCGCGGCGATTTGCCCGCGGTGAAATTCACCTGGCATGAAGGGGCCAAGGATGGCCAGCGGAACCTCCCCGATGCAGAGTTGTTGCAGGGCGAAAAGGTGCCCGACAGCGGGATGGTTTTCATCGGCGAAAAGGGCTCGATTTTCACGCCCAGCGATTACGGAAGCGAACAAGTGTTGCTTCCGCGCAAACAATTCGAAGGCTTCCAACCGCCGACGGCGACCATCGAGCGTCTGGGAGGNNGTCTGGGAGGGACGGATGTTTGTGACTTCAACCAGAAGAAGGAATGGGTTCGAGCGATACTGGGAGGCGCGGCGCCGATGAGCAATTTCGACTACGCGGCCACGATGACCGAAGCCATGCTGCTAGGGAATGTGGCCGTTCGGTTGGGCAAGGCACTAGAGTACGACGGCGAGACAGGAACCGTGACGAACGTTCCGGAAGCCGCAGCGATCATTCGCGGCACCTATCGCCGAGGTTGGGAAGTCGTCTAAAACACATCTCGGATCGTACGGGGGCAGCTACCAGCTTGCGATCGGCTTTTGCATGCCGCCGTCGATCCATAGAAACTGTCCGCTGACGTTCGCTAACTTTCCGTTGATCAAACTGAGAACTAGATCGAGTGCTTTTTCAGGATCGTCTCCACCTTGCTCGCCCACGTCTGCTGCCCACTGGCGGAATGGTTCCGCGCCCTCGGCCGTGGCGGCCTCGTGACTGATGGCGGCCCACATCGCGGTTTTCACTTCGCCAGGATGAATTACGTTGGCGGTCACGCCCGTGCCAGCCAGCTCGGCGGCGAGATGGCGCGTAAACTGATTAAGCGCCACCTTGCTCGTTCCGTACGCGCTGTTGAGCGGGCCGGGTGGGTGAAGCGTTGCGGCGGAGCTGAAGTTGATGATCCGGCCCCAACCGCCGGCGATTATCTCCTTCAAAAAAGCGCGACAAACCAGGTACGGACCAAGGGTGTTCGCGCGAAAGGTATCCACCCACCGATCGACGTCGCTGTCGCAGATCAATTGAATGGGCCCAAACGTGCCTGCGGCATTGATGAGTATCGAAGGGGGCCCGAGCTCGGCTAGCACTTTTTCCCGAAAGCGGGCCACATCCTGCAGGCAACCCACATCGATTGCCAGCGTCAGTACTTTTCCACCGGCTCTTGCAATGGCGTCGGCGGCTTCCGCCAACTGATCGCCGCTTCTCGCCGCGAGGGCCACGCTAGCTCCGCGGCGGGTCAAGCCTTCGGCCACATGCCGCCCGAGACCGCGACCTCCGCCGGTGATGACCGCGATTTTGCCTGAGAGCGAATCAACCACAGCCCGAGCCCTTAAAACTCAAGACGCTTCCGTCTCCAGGTGAAAGATTTCCGTCAATTCGCCCGCCTCGACAATTCCATTCTCATCCATGTGCATCAACGGTTCCATCAATAGGGCCCACCGACGATGCACTTCGGAATTCCAAAGGCGGTCCCAAGCGTCCTTATTGGTGATCTCCGAATAGAGAAACAGGTTGGGCCCATTCTGAAAGGTCGTGATCTGGGCGATACCGCTCGCCCGAATTTCGTCCACCAGTTCAACCCATGCGGTCGGAATACTGTCGTGATGCCGAATGTAATCTTCCGTGGCGCCCGGCTTCAGTTTCATCGTAAAGGCACGGCGAATCATGAAAACTCCCGATGGTTGTATGTGATCTCAAGGCTCCTGGCGACCGATGGCCGGCTAGCTCAAGATCTCGTGGATGACATGTCCATGGACGTCGGTCAGTCGGCGATCGATGCCATTGTTGCGGAAGGTCAGCCGCCTGTGATCGATGCCCAGAAGGTGCAGGATTGTGGCATGTAAATCGTAACAATAAGTACGGCCTTCCACAGCCTGAAAGCCGAATTCGTCACTTCGCCCGTAACTCGTCCCGGCGGCTACTCCCGCGCCAGCCAGCCAGGTCACAAACGTTCCCCCGTTGTGGTCGCGGCCCGTGGCCCCCTGCGTAAACGGCATGCGACCAAACTCCGTTGTCCAAATCACGAGCGTGTCTTCCAACATGCCCCGTTGCTTTAGGTCTTGGAGGAGCGCGGCCGTGGGGCGATCAACCGAACGGGCAATGGAGGGCAGCTCTTTAGGTATATCACTATGGTTGTCCCAATTGTTGGCGGCGCCATCCATACCGCTCCACACCTGGACGAACCGCACGTCTCGTTCCAACAATCGCCTGGCAATCAAGCAGTTACGGCCGTAACCATGCATCTGCTCGTCGTTTACGCCGTAGTCTGCCAGCGTGGCGGCAGGTTCATCGGACAAATCGAACACGTGGGGCGCGCTGAGTTGCAATTTGGCCCCCAATTCGTACGACGCCATCCGCGCCAGGAACCGTGAATCGCCCGGATGTTCGGCAAGGTGCCCGGCGTTGAGCTGATGCAGCAGTTCGAGCCCAGCCCGCTCACTCTCGTGCGTGACATTTTTGGCCGAAGTGGGGGGATTAAGATTAGCGATAGGGATTTCCGCGTTGGGATCGATCATCGTCCCTTGGTGGGCCGCCGGCAAAAACCCTTGCGAAAAATTGCCCGTCGCGTTGTACGGCAACCCGCGCGGATCGGGCAGCACGACAAAGGCCGGTAGGTTGTCATTCAGGTTGCCAAGTCCATAAGACATCCACGCCCCAAGGCAAGGGAAACCGGGGCGCAGAAATCCGGTATTCTGCATATAGCTTGCCGGACCATGTACGCTGGTCTTCGAAGCCATCGCCATGAGGAAGGCCAGGTCATCCGCGCACTCGGCCATGTGAGGAAATACGCTGCTCACCCAGCGACCACTCTGGCCATACTGCTTGAACGCAAAGGGTGATTTCATCAAGGCCCCGACGTCGCTGGTGGCCGCTTTGGCAATGCCGAAGTCCACCTTTTCGCCATGCCGCCGCACGAGTTCAGGCTTATAATCAAACGAATCGACCTGGCTGACGCCGCCGTTCATGAACAACTGCACGACGCGCTTGGCTTTTGGCGCGTGATGGTGTCCGCCATTCCAATTCGGACGGACTACGCCCCCGTGTAAGTCTTCCACCGCAAGCAAATGCGTCAGGGCCAGCCCGCCAAAGCCTGCGCCTGCTTGCAACAGCCATTGCCGGCGATTCATCGTGGAGAAATCAGTTGGATGCATGGTCACCTCACGCTCAGTCCACAAACATGAATTCGTTCGTGTTCAATAAAAACCGACATGCGTTGGCTAGGCCATACTTTTCCGCATAGGCCGTCACAGCCGTCAGTTCTTCCGCGCGCGGCGGCCGGCAAAGCACGAGTCGATAAAGGGCCGTTACCTGCCCTGGCAAACCTGCATTTTCAGCGGCCAGCTTTTCGGCCATGTGTTCGCTTTGTCGAATCACGAACTTGTCGTTCACCATCGCCAGGGCTTGCAGCGCGGTGATCGAAACACTCCGCGTCGGCGCTAACTGCGTCCCATCCGGACAATCGAGTGCATTCATGAGGGGATCGGGCATCGTGCGATAGATGAACCGATAGATGCTTCGCCGATTGTTCGCAGGATCATTGACGTCGAATTGTTGATAGTCCGCCTCCGCCCGTAAATTGAATTTCTTGGTTTCAATAAAGTGCTTGACCGGCGGTCCGCCCATTTGCGGGTTGAGTTGTCCGGACAGTTTGAGCATTGCATCTCGCACCGATTCCGCATCGAGCCGCTGTGCGTTCATCCGAGAGAGATAACGATTGTCCGCGTCCACCTCTTCTCCCGCGGTCGAGTGTTGCGACGATTGGCGATAGACGGCGCTCGTGAGAATCAAGCGGTGAATTGCCTTCAGTGAGCCGCCATTGTCGCGCAGCGTCACGGCCAGCCAATCCAACAATTCCGGATGAGTTGGGGCGGAGCCCATCCGCCCAAAGTCGTTGGGTGTATCAACCAATCCTTGGCCAAAATGATACAACCACAGCCGGTTGGAAATCGAACGCCAGGTGAGCGCGTTCTTCGGATCGGACAACCACTCGGCCATTGCCACCCGCCGCAACGATTCATTCGCCCCATCCGCGATGTGGAACTCTCCAGGCAGCTCGGAAATGCACTTCAATGCCCCTGGCTCCGCCAGCGCCCCAGGGCTTTTGATTTCGCCCCTCGCTAGCACATGGACGGGCCTCGGCGTTGCCGTTGGCACAAGCCCGCCGCTCGCCTTGAATTGATTGGTGCCGCAATAGACGTAGTGCGGCGCCGGCAACGCTGCCAATTGTGCATCGACCTGTCGCTGTTGATAAAAGGCTGCCAACAACATGCGTTGCGGATCAGTCCGCTGCTCAGGAGAGGCTGTTAACGCAGCTACGACGGGCGCGGGGAACGTCGACCGTTCCAAGGGCAAGGGTAACATCTTGCCGGCGATCGACAATCGCAATCGCCCAATGAGATGTTGCCGGCCCAGTCCTTGGTGTATTTCGAACTTCAGCAGAGTTGGTCCCGCGCCGCGAATCGGTTCGACCAGCTCGAACAGAGCCGTGTGGGACCGACCGACCTCCGGATAAATGCCCCAGCCCGTCTCCGGCACCTGGTCAATCGCATCCGCAATGGACCATCCTGGCATCTGATTGAAATCGGCTTGCGGCCGCGTGAGTTTCACCGGCCGCACCTCCGCGTGATCGCCCACGGGCATTGTTGCCGTTACGATTAACTCAGTCAGATGCAAGTTGCCGTTACTCTGCCGACCAGGTCCCCCTTGGGGCAAACTTGGGTCCGCCATCACTTCCACACGCAGCGCCGTGATCGATTCCAGATCGACTTGGGCAGTGATCGTGTACACATCCTTATCGGGGCATACGCCCGATGCCAGGAGCGACAAATCCTCTTGCTTGACCAAGTCCGCGGCATAGGCCGAGCGGGCTTCGATCGGATCGAGCACCTGCCATTGAGCGTCCTGCGTTAGATACTCCTCTTCCCATTGGCTCACTTCCTCTTGCAACTCGCGTGTCAGAAGCGCTCCGTCTTGTGTATCGAGCTGTCGTTGCACTTCCGCGCGTCGCGCCACAAGCTCACGCCGTTGCCGCGCAACTGCTGGATCGGGGTCGTACTCCCGCGGCGCTTTATCAATGCCCGCCACCACCGCCTGCAGCCCGTAATAATCGGCCTGTGAAATCGGATCGAACTTATGATCGTGACACCGCGCACAGTGGACCGTGCTGCTCACGAACGTGGACATAATCGTCGAAACAATATCGTCACGGTCCAAGTACTGCGAAATTCGATAATCGTCCGTATCCATCTGGCCCGCTTGGAGCGCGCTCAGATCCCATGGGCCTGTCGCCAAAAAACCCGTTGCCGTCAACGCCCTCGCGTCGCCTGGCACAAGTGAGTCTCCGGCAAGCTGCTCCCGGATGAACTGCCGGTACGGCATGTCGCTGTTAAACGCGTTGACAAGATAATCGCGGTATGGCCACAGGTTCCGCGCGATATCATGCTCGAAACCGTGCGAATCGGCGTAGTGAACTACATCCATCCAATGCCGTGCCCACCGCTCGCCAAACTGCGGGCTGGCCAGCAACCGATCGACCACTTTTTCGTAAGCGTCCGCCGACTTATCCGCAAGAAAAGCGTCCACTTCCTCCGGTAAGGGCGGCAGGCCGATCACATCAAAATAGAGACGACGCAACAGCGTCCGCCGATCAGCCTCCGGCGCAGGGCGAAGTCCCTTCTCAAGTAGCTCCGCGAGAATGAACCGATCAACCGGCGTGCGGCACCAATGTTCAAGCTCCGCGTCCTCAAACTCGGGCGGCGTCAAGGCTGTGAGTGGTTGATAGGCCCAGTGATCCGGCCACACGGCTCCTTCAGCAATCCAATGCCGCAGCGCCGCCACTTGTGTTGGTTCTAATGGCGGTTCCTCGGGCGGCATCCGCTCTGGTTCAGAGGCCGTCACTCGCCGCAACAGTTCGCTGTCGTCCGGATTTCCTGGCACAATCGCACGATTGCCCGATTCGAGCTCGCTCGCCACGACCTTGCGATCATCGAGCCGCAGCCCCGCTTCATGCGTCTCCGGCCCGTGGCACCGAATGCACTTGCTGGCCAGAATCGGTTGGATGTCCCGCGCGAAGTTGATCGACGAAGCCCTATTCGCTTGCACAGCCGCCGTTCCACCGACAGCACTTTCGCCAAGTGCCCCACTTGTCGTCAGTGTAGTGGCCACACTCACGATCAATGCTCGTGCCACAACGGCAGTCGACCACGGCGCGTAGATGTAGATAAGGTGACTGGACATGAGTTGGATTACAGCCCAGAAATGGATGAATTGCACCTGTAGAAGGTATTCAGCGCAAGAGGTTAATCCCACACCCCAGACACTAATTGCCGCTCTGCATCCGTTGGACTTGAGCCTCATGTAGTTTATGGCGAACGCACTGCAGTGCAAACACATAGGGTCCGGTACACCACAGATTTCGACCCCATTTACCTACGGGAGTCATTATAGACGCTGTTAATGTGTGTCGGATTGGAATCTGTAAAGACGGCATTTTGGACAGTTTCAGCGAAAACCTGACGCCCTATGGGAAGAAGCGCGCTTTCCTCACATGTGGACAGCTAGGAAGGCACTCTCACTCGCTCTGCTGACACCCAACCGCCGCCAAAACTAGCGTCCCAAAGGCAGACCGAGCGAAAACACGCCGGAGATTTCCTCGACACTTAATGCCTCGTTTTTGTCCCGATCAAGCAGTTTGAAGAGCGCGCGATACCTTCCGGGAACCTCCTCCGCGACAACCTTTCCGTCCGCATTCTTATCCAGCCGGTCGAACAGATCTTGAGCGCGCTGTCGAGTTCGATCGGCCTCCGGCAGATCTCGACCTGCACCCATCGGCACGATGTAGTCGAAATACCCGATCAGCATTTCATCCCACGTCTGCTCGCCCCAGCGGACCGTCTTGGTTGGGTCAGGGTTGTTGAGATTATCGGCCGAATTGTCGAAGTGAGCGACGCAGTGAAGCCGCGTCCCTTCAGGCAGCTCCATCGGCTCTGCCAGTCGATAGGCTGTTTGCCAATTGAAATCGTAGTGAGGCACATCCAGCAGAGTTTTACGCTCGCCGCTGGGATAGATAGCTTCGTATAGGATCGACTTACCGCGCAGGTGCATGTGCGGGTTAAGTGCCAGCAAGCGAGCGTTCGCAGGCAGTCGCGGACTCGCAGCCTCGACGCGGTAATTGGCATCCTGCGGCGGAATCCGTAAGTCTGTGTTGACGGCACTCGCCGTTCGCACTTCATACTTCACGCTCGCCGGATCGACGAAGGTCATTCCGACGCGGCTCTGGTCCAGTTGTTCGGATCCGTTGGGCGTATAGTGTACCTGGAAGACCAGCCGCGAACCTGCCGCAATCCGCCGGGCCATACCCTCCGGATAGGGCTCCACACGCTGTCCCGGCACAAAAATTCCGTCATACCCGCCCGCGCCGCCGCGAAAGTGTTCTCGAATCTCATCTTCCTGCCCAGTAAACATCAGTACGTGATGCACCACAGCGCGGTTCCCCGGCTGGATCTCAACGGCATTCACCCATTTATCTTCCGTAAAGCCGGAATCGACCTGGAAATACTGATAGCGCACCTCACCCTCCGCAGGCACTTGGTAAGGTGTTTTCATCAACGGCGCGACAAAGTCCGGAGTATGGGGCAACTGCCAGCCAGTCAGCCAGGTACGCGGCTTGGGCAACTCCTTCGGATCGCCCTCTGGAGCGCCCGCCTTCACCCAAGCGTAGATCGTTTCCTTTTCCTCTTTGGTCAATGACCGGCCATTCTCGAAGTGCCCGAATACCTCACTCGCATGCCAGGGTGGCATACGGCCCTCGCGCACTACTTCTTGAATCATGGCAGCCCAGCCGACCACCTCTTGATAATCGTCCAGCGCGAAAGGGGCGATCTCACCCTCGCGGTGACACTCGACGCAGCGATTTTGCAGAATTCGCGCGATCTGGTTGGAATACGTCACGGGCGAATCGGGCTGTGGTTTCCTGATGCGGCCGATGTGACAGCCGACCGACTCAGTCACCGGAGTCGTTACTTCCTTACCGGCCAGCAACTCCTCCAGCGCCGCTTGCAAGTCATTATGCTGAGGCTCGTCACGGACGTAGCCTACACCGTACTGATCGTCAATGCGTCCCCAATAACGCACCACGTGCTCTTCGCCCAGAAGAAACACAGTCGGCGTCCGTACCGCGCCAACGGCGTCTGCAACCTGGTTGGCCACATCTTTAAGAATCGGGAAGTGGATGTCGTGCTGCCGCGCGTAGGCAGCGATCTCGGAAATCGAATCCTGAACATTCGCGTCGATGCCGAGGAAGGTCACACCCCGTGGTTCGTATTCCTTCGCTAGTTGAGCTAGCCGGGGGCCATACCGCTTGGCCAGCGGGCACTCAGTCCCGAGAAAGGCCAGCACGACGAACTTGCTGTCCTGATAATCCGCCAGCGCGTGCTTTTTGCCGCGAAAGTCCTGAAGTTGAAAGCTTTCGACCTTCTGACCCAAGGGCCGTTCCCCAGCGCGAGTGATTGAGGTGCCTGCCAAGAGAATAATGACGAATAAGCCAAGTCGCTGCGGCATATCTCACCTCAAGTGTGTGCCCTTTCAGTTCCGACCGTTAGCTCATTGTAATGCACGATATCAAACGGCAGTATTGCCCATCGAGACGTCATCCTGCCTCACTAGCCTATCTACCGCGGGTCCGTCTCCCCAAGAGCGAGTTTGCTATGGGATTTCAAGCACTGAACCGGGATTATTTGTCTGTCGGGGGCCGCTCGTGGAAGGCCAGCCTAACTCAAGTCCGTTAAATAAATTTATCAAACCTATCAAATCTATTAGAGTAGGGATCAAAGGCTCAGGCTGATTTCCTTGACTTTGCTGAGGCCCAGACTTAACTTCAACACATACGCCGATGGTGAGTTTTCGGCGGTGTACGACAATTAAAACTAGCGGAGTTCAAAGTTATGCCCACGCCATCGCGTCGCCGGTTTCTCAAGGACGCTAGCTTAGGCCTCACGGCTGCCACCCTGCTGACCAATTCCAAATTGCGCGCGGCGGGCGCCAACGAGCGCGTACGCGTCGGCATTATTGGCTGCGGCAATCAAGGCAAGTCGCATCTTAGGTCGCTAACCAGTTTGAAAGACGCGCAAATTGCTTATGTCAGCGACATCGACCAAGAGCGGCTCGCCATGGGGGTCGAGATGGCTGGAGGGGCGACGCCAGTGTCTGATTTTCGCAAAATCCTGGACGATCCTTCGATCGACGGCGTCACGATCGCCACGCCTGATCACTGGCACGCGCCGATCGCGCTTTTGGCGCTAGAAGCCGGCAAGCACGTGTATGTTGAAAAACCTTGTTGTCACAATATTCGTGAGGGCCAATTACTTCGAGAGGCGGCCAAGACGAGCGGCAAATCCGTCGCACACGGTACGCAGTTTCGTTCGAATCCGGGAGTTCAACAAGCCGTTCAAATGCTTCGCGACGGCATCATTGGCGACGTATTGCTGGCTCGCTGCTGGAACTGGCAGGAGCGCAAGAATATTGGCCATCTGAAACCAAGCGCACCACCCAGCAATGTGGACTACGATATGTGGGTCGGTCCGGCCGAAATGGTTCCTTTCCAAGCCAACCGATTTCACTACGATTGGCACTGGTGGTACAACTTCGGCTGTGGCGATTTTGGAAATGACGGGATACACGAATTCGACTATACGCTGTGGGGGCTGGGCGTGACGACGCATCCCGCCATTATTTGCGGCGCTGGCGGCAAGTACTTCTTTGACGACGACCAGCAGTTCCCTGACACGCAGCAGATCACGTTTGAGTATCCGGGCGACGACAAAGTTGGCGATCGCAAGATGCTGATCTACGAGATGCGCTTGTGGTCCACGACCTACCCGTACAACGTCGATAGTGGGGCCGAATTCTATGGCAACAAGGGCAAGATGTTTATCAGCAAGCGCGGCAAGTTCGAAGTCAGAGGCCCGCGCAACGCTCTCCTCGATGTGAAGCTCGACTCCGAACCGAAAGCAGAGGTTTCGCAGAACCAGCAGAACTGGATCGATTGCATCAAATCGGGCAAGCAGCCGAACGCCAATATGGAAGTGGCCGTCCGGACCGCAACGGCCGTTCACTTGGGCAATATTGCGACGCGCCTACAACGCACAGTCCGCTTTGATGCTGACAGCGAGAAAATCGTTGGCGATGACGAAGCCACGGCGCTGATGTCTCGAAAATACCGCGATGGCGGTTACTGGGGCATTCCGAAGAATGTCTAGCGATCTACTTTCAATAAAGCCTTCAGTTGTGCGACCGTCCCGGCCTGCTGGGGATCTTTGGCCAGATTGACCCACTCATGCGGGTCGTTCGTGTGATCGTAAAGCTCCGCTCCGCGCTTGCCATCGTCCCATTCGGTGTATCGCCAACGGTTCGTACGGACTGAACGTCCTAAGTAATCCATCACTTGTGATTGATTGACCGATGGATCGGCACAGCGGGCTACAACTGTGTAGGCAGCCTCTTTTCCTGGCGAGTCTGGGTTGTTCAAAAGCGGTGTCAAATTCACGCCGTCCAATCCTTCGCGCGGCGGCAACCCACAGAGCGATACCAACGTCGGGTAAAGATCGACTAACTCGACCAGTCGCTCACACGGCTTGCCACCGGATTTCATTCCCGGCGCATAAATCACCAGCGGCACGCGGGCCGATTCTTCAAAGAGCGAAAGCTTATGCCACAGCCCACCATGCTCTCCCAAGTGATAACCATGGTCGCCAATGAATACGACGATCGTGTTGTCCCACAAATTCATTTCGTCGAGCGCTTTGAGTACGACGCCCACCTGGGCATCCATAAAGGACGTGCATGCATAATAGGCCGACAACAATTCGCGCACTTGCGATTCAGGCATCGGCTTGTTCGGCCAAGGATAATTAATCGCATCTTTCAACAGACCTGCGATGTGGCCGCTCGGTACGGGATCTGGCAATTGCAGCTTCTCAGGTGGATAGAGATCAAAATATTTTTGAGGGGCAGCAAATGGAGCGTGTGGACGGCGGAAACCGACACCGAGGAAGAACGGCTTATTATCCGCCACCGCTTGCTTCATATAGTACACGGCCTTGCGAGCTACGATTCCATCAGGCGTGTCTTCATCCGCCGTGCGCAACCATTCCCAGTCGATGGAATGGCCACCGGGACCATCAGGCTCCCCTTGCTTGACGATCTGATCTTCTGGAGGTTGCTTGCCCTGCTCGCGGATCTCCACGTCCCAAGAGCGTGGGTCTTCGAACGCATCGCCGGTGTGATAAATCTTGCCTACCTGCACTGTATGATAACCGTTCTTACGGTAATACTCCGGCAACATCGTCCAATCGCCCAGATGCTTGCGCGGGGGGGTGTTCAGCAAGAACACCTGTGTCTTGTCTGGCCGCAGTCCACTGAGAAACGAAACGCGGGACGGATTGCAGAGGGGATCCTGGCAGTAAGCGCGATCGAATCGCATGCCACGTCGAGCAAGCTCATCAATTGATGGCGTTTTGACATCGTAGCCGTAGCAACCCAAATGGTTGTTCAAATCGTCCGACACGATGAACAAGACGTTGGGTTTGCCGGCGGGAGCCGCCTGTGCGACAGATGTGAAACCCGCATGGAGGAAGCAGAACAACAGGACGGCGCAACAGGAACGCGCGGCACAAAGCGATCCGATGAATTCGATGGCAATAGGCATAACAATTTACTCCTCAACTATCAATTTATGTCTACTACGAGCTAAAAGCAACGAACTCTTCAGGGATCACAAGAAGCTACGCGAGCTATCACCAAGCTTTCGATCGCTAGTCTACGAACTCGGGGCATATTTTGAATCATCGCATGTGACTGCTACACTGAATTATTCTTACCCCTGCTCTGCAGGCTTAATAGCCGGCCATCTATTTAATTTGTTACGGTATTTTCATGCAACATTGCGCTCTATCAATCTCGCCATTCGCCTGTGTCTTGATCGGGTTGCTCCTATCGCCGGCGGGCGCCTCTGCTGAACTCGTAGCTTTGTGGTTGTTCGATGAACAAGCCGGCTTATACCCTAGCTGCGTGTTAGGTGATGTTTCGTCAAACAATTCTCCACTGGTGCTGGGGGCGGGTGGGCAGATTGTCGCCGGCAAATTTGGTGGAGCCTTGGAAGCATCTCAGCAGGCCCTGATCGACCTGCCCGGCAACAATCGCTACAGCGGCTTCGAGCGGCCACCGAAAGTCGATCCTTCCCGAAAGACGCCTCCCATGGATTGGTCGAACGCGAATTTCTGTGCGCTCATGACGCGCGGGGAACCCCACCTCCGCAGCGAAGTCGGCTTTGTCAGTCCCACCGCCAGTAAGCTAAACCTCGGCAATTCGGATTGGACAGTTGAATTTTGGTATCAAGCGGGAAAAGTCGTTGAACGGGATGCTCAGGATGGCGTAATGCTGGAGATCGGCGCTGGACCGCGTGGCGAGAACAATCGCGTCACTCAGTTGCTTCTTAATGCGGATCGAGAGAGCTTTACGCTGATCAATCAGCCGGCTGAAGTGCGTTTGAAAATTCCCTCGAACGCGGCCGCTCTGACGGGCGCCGCATCCGACTGGCATCACTTGGCTTTTGTCTACGATGCAGGCAGCGGCCAATTGAAGCATTACGTGGACGGAGTGCTGCAGCCTATCCCCGAAAAATGTGCGCTCAAGCGTCTGGAAGAAGGTGACGAGGATTATTTGAGCATTGGCCGCGACGCTCAATGGCAGAAACCCTTGGCAGGCCGAATCGACGAGCTTCGGATTTCGGACGAGCAGGTTTACAAAGACAACTTCCAGCCGCCGCATAGCTTTTCCAAGCTCTACAGCGAGACCTACAAGTCACCGAAACTTCAGGTTGGTCCGCCACTGCTATTTGCCAAAGAGTCGTCTGCGGACTCTGTAGTGTCGCTGGGCGGGCGCAAATATATTTTTATCGACGATGCCTTGGTTCAAGAGAGCGAGAACGTAACATTCAACGTCAATCCGCCACGTCGGGCCGAACGGGTGCTAGACAATGTCCAGGGGCATTTGGTGGTTTACGACGATGGCGGCAACCTAGTGCGGCTCTACTGCAAGGGCCCGAAAGACAGCCTTGCCGTACTTACCTCGCGGGATGGCGTTCATTGGGATAAGCCTGATTTAGGCCATTCTTACGAGGGCGCCCGCAATGTAGTGATCGAAGACCCCGTCGGCATGGGCACAATTTTCGTCGATCCCAACGCGCCTCCCGATGAGCGGATCAAGTACTTAAGCGGTTATCGGGGCCGCGGTTATTACATCTATACGTCACCCGACGGGCTTCACTTTAAACGCGATGAAACGAGCGCCTTGCCGCTTCGGGCCGCATCGCAATCAATTGCCTATTACGACGATCAACGACAGACGTACGTGGCTTTTCATCGCAGTGACATGCCGGAGACCAAGGCCGGCAAGACAGAGCGGGCCTTTGTACGCACGGAGGCCACCGACCCAATGCGTCCCTGGCCGTTCGAGCCTGTGTCGCAGGCCGAACATCTTGCAACAGCGCGCGAGCGTCGCATTGGTAAGCTCTTGCCGTGGTATTTAGATAACGGCCCACTGACGCCACCTGGCTTTGGCATCGAATATCCGACCGCCTTTGCAACTATGGATGGATTCGATCCGCCTGCCACCGATATCTACGTTCCCAAGAATGTGAAATATGCCTGGGCGACCGATACTTATCTGGCTTTTCCGATCTTCTATTTCCATTACGAAGGGCAAGGACCGCGGACGCGCGAAATCCTGGGCGAGGAGAACCGCAAGCTCGGCTCCGGCACGTTAGAGACACAGCTTGCCGTCAGTCGCGATGGTCTCCATTGGAAGCGTTATCCGCGACCGCCTTACATCAAGATCGGTCGCCATGATGGGCTCGATATCCACAAGGTGTATATCGCCCACGGCATGGTGAGACGCGGCGAGGAGATCTGGCAATACTACTACGGCAGCGAAGATTATCATTCGCCGTGGAAGAAAAAGGGCGAAGGGGGCCGAGACGCTGTATTTCGGATAGTGCAGCGCTTCGACGGTTTCGTCTCGGCCGACACGCCTTATACCGGCGGCCAACTCGTTACTCGCCCATTGACCTTTACCGGCAATCGACTTGTACTGAATATCGATACCGGCGCGGCAGGTTATGCGCAGGTGGGGTTGCTGGATAAAGATGGGCGGCCTATCGAAGGGTTCGGTCTTGACGATTGCGTATACATCAATGGCGACTTTATGGAGACAGAGGTTGAATGGTTGGATAAGGGGAAAGAACTTTCAGCACTTGCTGGTCAGTCGGTGCAGTTGGTCTTTCGCATGAGAGGGACCAAGCTTTACACGCTGCAGTTCGTTGATCGTTAATTGCGTCTACTTTGTGGCATCCTTGGGCCGCACTTCTGTGAATTTCAGCTCGTCTAACCCCTTTTGCAGTTCCTTGCGAGCGGCGGACGCCTCTGCGGACATCTGGCTCTCATCAAGCGGATGGACTTCGTCGGCATCTACATCCATATCGAAAAACCGACCGTCGTTGTGAAGTTTCCAACGCTTGTTGCGAACGAAACATCTACCATTGTGTTCGGCAAACACCCACGCTCGAGGCGCTGCGAGTCCGCGCACTTGCGCGGTGATAGAATGCCCGTCAAGCTTTACTTCGACCGGCAGCGGTGTTTCGGCCACGTCTGCCAACGATGGCAGAATATCGCTCACGTCGACGAGGTCATCGCTCACCTGTCCGGCCGCGATCTTGCTCGGCCAATTGACGATCATAGGCACTCGGGTGCCCCAATCGGTGAGGGTCGCCTTGCCCCCCGCGATTTCGCGGTCTCCCATTTTCGAGACGACTTTTTCGTAAATGTAATTGCCGTCTTTGGCGTTGATTAGATTCTTCGCTGCCGTGCCATTGTCCGCCAGAAATAGCACGAGCGTCTTCTCGCGCAGTCCCGATTTGTCCAAGGCGGCGATCACCCGACCCACTCGCTCGTCCATCTTGGGGACCATTTCCGCGTAGCTTTCATAACGCCCAAGCGGCCCAACCGGGGCCGGTTTCTCCAGATCGTTCGTCTCCGCGTGGCACAATTCCATTGAGTAAAAGGCGAAGAAGGGCTCGCTCTTGTGTTGCTCGATAAAATCGATCATGAAATCACAAATTACGTCGGGGCCGTAACGGTCTTGCACGTCCTTACGCAGCCGTCCGTTTTGCCAGATGTGAGGCTGGTAATACCAGGGGCCTTCGTGCCAGCCGTAGAGGCAGTATTCATCGAAACCCATGCGATTGGGCTGACCGAGATCATCCTTCAGCATGGCCAGTTGCCATTTGCCACCGATAGCGGTGGCATAGCCGGCACGCTTCAAAACTTGGGGCAACGTCCGATTTTCCACCGACTTCGGAAATGTTCCCCACTCCGGCTTTCCCAGCCGAAATGGGTACTGGCCGGTCAGCAGGCAAACACGGGTTGGATGACAGACGGCCATTGCATAAGCATGTGTAAAGCGCGTTCCACCATTGGCGAGTCGATCGAGATTGGGTGTCGAATAAGAAGTCCCGCCGTAGCATCCCAACACTTCGCGACCCACGTCGTCGGCTAAAATCAGCAAAATGTTGGGCCGCTGGGCGTTAAGCTCATGCACCATTCCTAACGCAAAGCACACGAACAATGAGATCAAGCACCATCGAGGCTGGCACATGCTTGTAGTCCATTGTTGCCGCAACTTAACAGCCGCCGCTAAGCGTTGCGCTTCTGGTTGCGCGACGATCCAAAATTAGGAATCAAAAAAAGTCCGCCGCGACAGAGAGCATGTAATTAGGACTCTCAGCCGGGCGGACTCAAGCGATAGGTTCCCTTGGGAGGGCCAAGGCTAAACTTCCTTAGCGGCCACGCCGACGAAAGAATGTCATTCCCCAGGCAGCCAGTCCCACGAGCAGTAGACTCGACGGCTCCGGAATCACCTGGATCATGATCCCGGCAAATGCCGGACGCGCGCCACTACCCGATGTCGGCCGGACGGAAACCACATCGTCCAACTGAACGTTGTCTAAACGAAATGCCCAAGCGTCAGCAGTGCCGTTGTTTGCCCTCGGGTCCGATCCAGCCTCAATTAGTCGCTTACCAAGTGGCAACGCCTCAGCGTCATTCTGAGCCCCATTATCTGCATATGCGGGAGGTCCCAGTGTGGAAACGTGCCGAACGCGCATTCTGGCCTGGGCTTGAAAATTTGGACCTGTGCCGTTATCTGTCACAACCCACATCCGGAACGAGCTTGGCGCGCCGGGCAAAATCCGAAACTGAGCCATTGTGGCGGTGGTTGCCAAGCCAGGGATGGGATCAACCGCCAGGCCAGAGATGCCGGAAGTAGTATCGGGCAGAGTCAAGTTATTGAATAACGTCTGGCCACCTGTTGAATTGGATGCTGCTCCGGTAGCACTCTCCTCGAAGGAAAAGCCCGTGCGGATGGTGGTGTCGGCGAGACCAGCACCGCAGCCATCGTCTTGCCCAATGCATATCGGCCGCGTTTCAACCTTGATCCAACTGGGCAGATTCCTGGCCTCGTGATCATTCATCGGGGCGCCGGTAACCGCTGTGGGGTTACCAAAATTCGCAAACCAATAATAGGGCGCAACCCCCGTATAGTTGGTGGTATCAATGAGGGAAGATGCAGAATCCCAACTCACTAAATTACCTGCAAGAGTCGCTTGGGCCGCGAGCGAGCAAATGAGAACTGTCAATAAGAACAGCCAAGAAAACTTTCTCTGTATTGTCGGGATCATTAGTCCAACCTCCAAATATTAAGAACAAAACCCAAGGAACAAATGCCTTCGAGACTGCCAAGCTCGGCATATTGGAATGGATGTCCTGCCGTTTGTCACGGCTCGGAAAAGTGTCGGCAGGCAAAGGCTACGCAACCCTTATATCTTGACGCGGAAAGGCGTTAAATTCAACAAAAATATTCCAGACTTAAATGGAAGCCCCCATCAATGATTCTGGCGATTGCCGTTTAGTCTCCTTTATTGACTGCTTGGAATATCCCCCCTTGCCTATCCCCTTTTTTCTGGCGTTTTGCCGTCTCTTGGAGCAATCATGGTACATTCATTTACGGGAACGCCCATTTTTCCGCTTGCCACTCAACAAACGCAGCTTGCTGGCTACAATAGGGCGTAGTCATAACTAATTAGCGGCGTGTTCGAATATTTTCCCGCAACTCGATCATGAAAGCGGGTGGTGCTTGTCGACCCTTGAACCCATAGGCGTCATTGGAACCGGGCTCTTCGGCACGGCATTGGCCGAACGGCTACTTGCCGACGGCTATCCGGTCCTGGTTCAGAACCGCACGCGTTCCAAGGCCGATCCCTTGCTAGCGCGAGGCGCGCACTGGTCTGACAATCCGCTTCGAGATTGCCAGCGGGTGATTTTTAGCCTTTTCACGACGGAGCAAGTTGGGCAAGTCCTTGAGCAAATGAATTCCGGCCTGCAGCCGGGACAAATCCTGCTCGACACAAGTACCAGCGACCCTCTTCAGACGGCTGCGCTCGGCGGTCAGTTGGCGAAACGCGGTGTTGAATACTTGGAAGCACCCTTTTCCGGGTCGAGTGAGCAAACTCGCCTGCGAAAATCGACGGCGCTCGTCGCGGGTAAGCAAAGCGCTTTTTCAGCTTGCGATGACCTGTGGGAATGTCTGGCCGCAAAGACTTTTTATGTCGGTTCCTGGGGCAACGCAGCAAAAATGAAGCTGGTGACCAATTTGGTACTCGGCCTCAATCGCGCCGTGCTGGCGGAAGGACTCGTCTTCGCCAAGGCGGCCGGCCTCACGATGGAAGAAGCGTTCGAAGTATTAGTGAACAGTCCGGCCTACTCGCGCACGATGGACGCCAAGGGCCCCAAAATGGTCCGCGGCGAATTCACGCCTCAGGCGCGCCTTTCGCAACATATCAAGGATGTCCGGTTGATGCTGGAAGAGGCTGCCCGCGGCGGTACCACGTTGCCTATTTCCGCAGTTCACTTAGAGCTACTGGAGCAGGCGGAAGCGGCCGGGCTGGGCGAACTCGACAACAGCGCCATTATTCGTGTGATCGCCGACCAGAACTTGCGTAATGGTCACTTGTCGCAGTAATTCTGTTTGTTAGACCTCGCGCGTTGATCTAGCGACCGTTCAGCGGATATGGTCTAGCCCAGACTGTGCCAGCAATGGTAACTAACAAATTCTTATCGAATTTTGAGGATTGTGAGCATGATGGCGAAATCAATGAACGGTTCCGCGGCCTTCAGGACGTTGTGTGTCTGCCTAGTAGTAGCTGGAACGACGCACGCTGCTGATACTTCGCTTCCTGCGGTGGAATTCGCGCGCGGCAACGACAAGTTGACCGTGGTGATCGGCGGCTTACCTGTGGCGACCTATTACTGGCAGAACGATAAGATCACTCGTCCCTTCTTCGCTCACGTGCGCGCCCCGGGCGGGATTCAGGTGACCAGAAACCACCCACCTGTTGAAGGCCAGGATTTGGTCGATCACGATACGTTTCATCCGGGCATTTGGATGTCTTTTGCCGACATTAATGGCTCGGATTTTTGGCGCGTGAAGGCTCGCGTGGAACAGGTTGATTTCGTCGGTCAACCGAAAGGTGGACCAGGCCAGGGATCCTTTGCCGTTCACAATCGTTACCTGGATCAATCAGATCCATCAAAAGTCGTTTGTGACGAAGAGGCCCGCTACACGTTCCTCGTCCGCCCAGAGGGGTATCTGTTGCTGTGGGACGCTACATTCACGGCGGACCATGAAATTGCGTTCGGCGATCAGGAAGAAATGGGGATCGGCTTTCGTCTGGCGACGCCGCTTCGGGTCGAAACCAAAACAGAGGGTGGGGTGTCCCCTGGTAACGGTACCATCCTCGATTCTCATGGCCGTAAGAACGGGAAAGAGATTTGGGGCAACTCCGCTGAGTGGTGCGATTATTCAGGTACGATTGCCGGCCAACGAGTGGGCCTGACTCTCTTCACTCACCCTGAAAACTTTCGCCCCAGCTGGTTTCACGCCCGCGATTATGGGCTTTTGGCAGCCAACGCGTTTGGTCGTAACGCCTTTGGAAAAGGCGAAAAAAGCTCGGTTGTCATCAAGCCGGGCGAGAAGCTTCGCTTGCGATACGGTGTGCTGATTCATTCAGGGTCCAAGGAAAAGCAGCTTGATTTATCAGCAGCTTATCAAAATTACCTTCGACAAGCCGGAAAGTAACTCACGCATGTCAACAATTTCTTCTCCCGCGCCCCTGGAACTTACGAAGGCCGCCCGCATGGCGGTTCTCCTGGCGGCGTTCCTAGGCTTGGTGTTCGATGGTTTCGAACTAGGTTTGATGCCGGTGGCGGCGCCTTCAGTAACGAAGAGCTTGCTGGGCGCTGAAGCGACAAAAGCAATGAGCGCTCAGGAACTCAAGGAGGTCGTGGGCCACTGGTTCGCTCTGTATACGGCGTCGCTCATGCTCGGAGCGGCTTTTGGGGGCATCTTTTTGGGGAATCTGGGTGACCGTATCGGGCGCGCGCGAGCGATGGGAGTTAGCATTCTTTTTTACTCTGTGTTCGCATTCATCGGAGCGTTCGTTCAATCGCAACCCCAAATGCTCGCGTTGCGCTTTGCCGTGGGTTTGGGCGTCGGGGGCATGTGGCCCAACGGCGTGGCCCTCGTCGCTGAATGTTGGCCCAATGCTTCTCGTCCGACCGTTTCCGGCATCCTGGGCGCTGGCATCAATGTTGGGATACTTTGTTTGTCCCTCTTAGGAAGTGCCTATCCCATTACGCCCGATAAGTGGCGCTGGGTTTTTGCACTGGCAGGTCTTTCCTCGTTGCTGGGTATTATTGTGATTCTATTGTTGCCAGAATCGCCGAAATGGCTGGCATCACGAGGTCAGACTAAGAAAGCCTCGGCTCCTCTTGGTGATCTGTTTCGTCGGGAGTTGTTTTGGCCGACGATTATTGCCATTTTGCTTTGTTCCGTTCCCCTGATTGGCGCCTGGGCGGGAAGCAAGTGGATGATTCCTTGGGCCGACAATGCGGGCGGCACAACGCACCCCGGCTACAAATCGACGACCCAGTTTTACTGGGCATTCGGCGCTACGTTGGGCGGGCTCTTGGGAGCGCCGTTATCTTCGCGACTCGGCAAGCGACTTTCCTATTTTTTGATCAGTGTCGGCGCGACGGCGATGACGTGGGCTATGTTCCGACTGACAGAGCCGTTTGCGGCCAACTTCTTACGGATCGTATTTGTCCAAGGCTTGATTGCAACGTTATTTTTTGGCTGGCTGCCGCTCTACCTCCCCGAGTTGTTTCCGGTTCGGATTAGGGCNNCGGTTCGGATTAGGGCGACGGGAACCGGCGTAGCGATGAACATTGGTCGCTTTGTAACTGCCGGCGGAGTGCTGGCGGCCGGTTCGTTAGTCGCCTTGTTCGACGGAGACTTCTCCGCTGTTGGGGCCGCCTGTGCGCTGATCTATGCGCTGGGCATGTTCGTTGCGTTTGCCATACCCAAGGCCGTGGACGAAAGATTTAATTGAATCACCGAGTTGACGCGGGCGGGAAGAGAAGAATAGTGCTGCCTCACTAGGTTTTGCCATGCTCGCGATGGCAGGCGCACTCGGTCAGCTTGTGCTGCAGCGAGTCGAGGCGACTGAACAGATCTCGAGTTTCCGTCAGAAGATACTGCAGAACGCGTCGCTCCGCAGGTCGCAGCGTTACATTTTCAGCTTGATAAATCGGCTTCAAGATCCCATCCAAAACCTGGTGATGATTTCTCAGTTCGCCGACGATTTCAGCCATATTAGCAAGCGGAGACTGATCGTCCCGAGGTCGAAAACGATCCAAATACGACTTGCCGTGACCGTTGGCGGAGTGACCGTTCTTGTCGTTAGCAGGTTGGTGGCCGATCGGTTCGTCCCACCGCTTCGCCAGGCGCATAAGGTTGGCTGAGGTCAATTCCTTGCCGGCTTCGCAGGTCTGTCTAATGTAATCGCGGAAGATATTTTCCGGGACTTTGGCCTGGATTTGCCAGCGTGTGGATTGGTTGCGGCTGATCCCTAGGTCGCCGAGTTTCAATCGCTCACTGCATGACTTTGAACGACGATCGCCCCCTCGGAGAGCTAGTTGTGAGAGCAGCTTTCCTGCCTGTCGCTCGGCCTGTAACTTCACTTCCGCTGCGCGATTCTGAATGTCCAGACCCAGGGACGCACTCTGGGCATATTTGCGGACGGCTTCGGCCTTGTCGCGGATATCTTTGATCTGCTCAAAGCTACTGGCCTCGGCCAAGGCTTGGCCGGCCTGATCGAGCAAAACCAATTCGTGAACGCCTTTACCGACCATACCGTCACCGAAGTCGGAATGGCAGATTAACTCGAACTACAAAATCAGTTGGTTGGTGGCGATTCGCAGAATTCTCCGGAAAGGGAGTCTCCCGAAACCAACCGCTGCGTTTTTCAACGCCCCCAACCCTCCACCTAACCCGCCAGTTTTTCCTGCCTGGATTCTTATTCGCCGCTGGAAAGTTGTCAAGCATTTGTAAGAAATCCACTAATAACATCTACAACCCTAAAGTAATCGAATTGCCATAAATTGTTGGTTCTGTATGATAGTCCAATAGCGGTTGATTCTTTTCTCTGCCATTCGATCACGAAGGGGCCCCCAGAAGGTGAGTATCAGTCCACCATTCGCCGCCAAGCATCGGCAAGTCTTCGAAATCATGCGAGGCCGCATCGAATCGGGCGACTACCAGCCGGGAGATCGAATTCCCTCTGAGGCCAGCCTGATTCAAGAGTTCGGCGTCTCTCGTCCGACTGTCGCCCGCGCCCTGCAAGACCTGGAACGGCGCGGCTTGGTCAAACGTCGTCGTGGGGCAGGCACATACGTTTCTCACATTGGCGGCGGAGGCAAGCTCTTCGGGTTGTTGATTCCGGGCTTGGGTGGTACCGAGGTCTTCGAACCCATTTGCGGAGCCATGGCCCGCGCGGCCCAGCATGACGGTCACTCGCTCCTTTGGGGCGCCGCTCATTTCGCACACGCACAAGACGATCGACATATCGACAAGGGAGCCTTTGCCTGGGAACTCTGCCAGCGACTGATCCGAGATCGTGTCGGCGGCGTTTTCTTCGCGCCATTGGAGTTCATCCCGGATAAAGACGTCGTCAATCGGCGCATTGCTAACGCGCTCGACGATGCCAAGATTCCGGTTGTCCTGCTCGACCGCGATTACGTTCGTTATCCTGGGCGCAGCAATCACGATTTGGTAGGCATCAATAATCGTCGCGTAGGCCATACGATTACCGATCACATGTTCGAAGCGGGATGCAAGAGCCTGGTGTTCTTATTGCGACCAGGTTCAGCAAGCACAATTCATGCCAGAGCCGCCGGCTTCGCCGAGGCGTTTATTACGCGACGGGTCGCGTTCGACGTCCAAATGATTCATGAGTGTGATCCTCGCGATAAAGTTTATGTGGACCAGATGCTGCGCAAGCATAGGCCGGATGGCATCGTCTGCGGCAACGACGTCACCGCCGGCCACTTGTTACACACGCTGGATGAACTTGGGGTCGAGGTGACGGACGACGTGATGATCGCGGGGATTGACGACGTTAAGTATGCCGAATTATTACGGGTGCGACTTACGACGGTGCGGCAGCCGTTCGCCGCGATCGGCGACGCGGCGTACCACGCCATGCTCGATCGGATTGAGCGTCCTAATTCGGCCGCGCGTCATATCACGCTCGGCTGCGAATTAGTTGTCCGTGAATCGACTCGACGCGGAAAGTGATCCAAGAGGCAATGAGGTGTCAATCCGCCAACCTTTTTCCGTGGTATTTGCCGGTTGCCAGGATATGCCCTAGCCAAGTTGGTGATATGTAATAGCAAGTGCCGTCCGAGGTGCTCACAATAAGTTTTCGGTTGCCGAAATGCCGTTTCAGAGTGATATCCACGAACCGGCATGATGTATGCGTTTCCACTCTCACTTGGAATTGAGCGTCGAGACCACGAATTATTGAGAAGGCGTCATGTTCGAGGCGATTTCACTCCTGACAATCAGGCCCCGCAAGCTGGGCGAAGTGGCCCCTACTTCTTGTGCCTCTTGTAGTGGGCCGTCCCCGGTGCTGGCGGGGGCGAGAATTCTCCAACATTCATCTCGCTGGCCGAAATTACGCGTGCTTTGCCAAGGCGGCTACGAACGCCTTCATCCACGGGGCGCATTCTTTTTTAAATCGGCAGCAATACAAATTGCCGTCGATCACCAATCCTTCGGCGACGTAACTAGCTCCAGAGAACTCGGCATCCAAACGGCAACGAGGGATCGTCGTCACGCGTCTGCCGCGAATTACATCGGCCGCCGCCAAAATTTCGATGCCGTGGCAGATCGAAGCGACCGGCTTGTTGCGCTCAAAAAAGTGCCGCGTAATACGGATCAAATCTTGGTCATATCGCAAAAATTCAGGCGCTCGCCCCCCCGGCAACACCAAACCAATGTAATCCGCCGGGTCCACGTCCCGGAAGGCGATGTCCGAATCGAGCGCATAGCCAGGCGTTTCCACCGTCACGTCCCAGCCCGGGTCGTGATGGTGTTGCACGAGGTGATAGGTGCGTTTTTCAGGCGCGGCCTTCACCACCTCGTAATCTTCCGCAAGCCGGTAGAGAGGGACCATGGTGTCGATCACCTCAGCGCCGTCGCCAATTACAATCAATACTTTGCTCATAAATTATCACCACGCGATATAATCCAGGTNNATATAATCCAGGTTACGGGTGCGCCCACCGCCTGCGAGCTGCATGTTTATCGGGAGATAGGTAGCGTAGCGTCGAAGGGAATGCTGTCTTATTCGTCATCGTAACCCGTCTTTGCAAGACATCGAATATCGGCTGTTTAGAGGATAGTCATAACTTCAATCAACGGGGCGCATGTCCCTGCAAAAATTGACCCAATTAGAACGTAAGTATTTGGTATGCCCGTAATCCTTTTCGGTTGGGGCAGCACTCGCCAAGCCATTTTCAGGAGAGTTGCCATGCGATTGCGAGATCGTAGCGGATTCACGCTTGTAGAACTATTGGTTGTCATCGCGATTATTGGCATTCTTGTGGCGCTGTTGCTGCCCGCGATTCAAGCCGCCCGCGAAGCAGCGCGTCGTTCGCAATGCTTGAATAATCTAAAGCAAGTTGGTCTGGCGATGCACATGTATCACGATTCGTCGAAAACTCTCCCTCCATCCCGCATGCCTTGCTGGCATGGCACGTGGGCCAGTGCAATTTGGCCTTACCTTGAGGAAGCAGCCATTGCTCAGCAGTGGGATCCCGCGATGGGTTATTACGAGCAGCCGCTTGCCAATTTACAAATTCAGTTGCCTGTTTACCTTTGCCCAACTCGCCGTTCCACGCCACAACTTAGTACGGATGGCGATGAACGAGGGAGCGCTCCCCACCGGGCAGGTGCCTTGAGCGATTATGCTGTGTCGATCGGCGACGGTCACGAATATCAGGGAGACTCAGGTGGCAGCGATAGCTCCGCAGAGGATCCCACGAACATCAAGAAGCAATCCAACGGTGCCTTTCTGCACGCAACAGGTGAATGTATAGGGTTCGATCCCAAGAAGCGCTTAGTGGGAGGTTTTAAATCAAGAACGAGCTTTCGAAAGATCGCAGACGGCCTGAGTAAAGTGGTATTTGTGGGGGAGAAACATCTACCGGAGACGCAAAATGGAGAGCCGGCTTTTGGCAAAAAGAAGTACCAAGATAACTCCATCTATAACGCGGATTATCATCGCTGTTTGGCACGGTATGGTTCTGATTATGCGCCGATTGCCGCATCCAAAGATGATCCCGTTCTCGCTAACGGTTATGCAAACTTTGGTAGCTGGCATTCGGGGATCTGCAATTTTGCTTTTGGTGACGCCAGTATTCGATCCGTGCGAAATTCAATCGATCCACTTGTTCTCGGAAGGCTTTGCAATGTTCGCGATGGTGAGGTCGTGAACGATTCAGATCTATAAGTGGACCTGTAGCTTTCGTATTGCGAGACATGAAACAATCTCTCCCACAGCTTTTTAGTGGTGTTTTGATTCCTTTCTTAGTCTCTGGCTGTTCGGTTGGAAGCGGCGTTGCTTTGTATCCAGTAAACGGAACGGTTAAGTACCAAGACGGCCAGCCAATGGCAGGGGGACGAATCCTTTTTCAAAATATAGAAAACGGCAATACGACTTCACGTGGAGTAATCGCTCAGGATGGAACGTTTCAGTTGGGAACCATGGAACTCGATGACGGGGCTGCGGTAGGCAAGCATCGAGTCGCCATATCCCCGGACTTGCCTGAAAAATATCTCGACGATCCCTCGGCTAGAGATATTGCTCGCAAGCTTATCGATCCTCGCTATCAAAGTTTGCAAACCACTCCTCTCGAATACACCGTAACTACTGATGTTTCACAGAACCACTTTGAAATTGTGGTCGAACGACCAGGTCTCTCCAAGAAATAGATTAGATTGCTCACATTACTCACCGGTTTCAAAACTTTTCCCGTGTTTTAGGGACTAATTCTTTGACGCAATTATCATCTGCTACTTAAAATAAAACGTAAGTGTGCCTAGGGCCTCGGCTTAGGGGGTTGGTGGGCCACGCTGGAAAGGGAGCTACTATGACGCAAATTGGTCAACAATATAGGGCAGGCCTAATCTGTTTGACACTGTCCATTTTCTGTCTATCGAATTCTTCTTTGAGAGCCGCGGGTGTACTTTATGCAGATCCAGGTTGGAATCACGCTTTAGAGGGAGATCAGGCTTACTATCACGACCCTGATGGTCCCAATCCAGACTACATCAACGGCACGCCAGCGAATCAGCCTGGCGGTCAAACGAACAGCCCTGCCTTGATCAACCCAGGGTCCTGTGCCCCTAATTGCGACGAGGTTGCAATCTGGCAGGTTAGCGGCAGTCAATGGGACGGCTCGGCGCCCGGTGCGCCGAACGGTAGCCCTTTAGGGACGCCACCAGTTATTCCACCTGCTCCAGGTGGTGTGGCAACTTATACTGCTGCGGGAACATCCTATTTACGCATTCAAGATGCAGGCAACCCTCAGAGCTATGGTTTCGCAGACAAGAATGAACAGGCATCGGCGACCTCGCCACGTCAGGAAGGCAATAACCGCCGTATTCAATTCAAGCATCAGATGAGTCGCGATCCGGGTTTCAGCGATCGCCAAGATATCATCGACTTCGGCGTGACCGTAGCTTTTCGCGCTCGCATCGCCACTCCTGCAACGGGTCCGCTGGATAGAATCTTTCCAGAAGGGGGATCGAGCCTTGGCAACACAATGGATTGGCCGGCGGATGGCATTGGCTATCCAATCGGAAATAATGGTCGCTCGCTGGTGATGCTGACTCAGACGGGAAGCGCCGGCCCTGGTCAGCTATCCTTTAGCTTGGTTAACACGAATACTCTTACAGCCAATGGTATCACTTCCGTGACGCGCACTGGTCTGGTCATGAATAATCGAGCCTCCGGCCCTGGTGGGGGGAGTGTTGATACGGGTGACGCTACTGCAGCAACTTTGAACATGGTTGACATTCCCGATGCCCAATTAACGGATTGGCATGAGTTTTGGATTACCATCAGCAAACTCCCTTCACCGCTGGACAATAACACCCACGAGGTCAAGGTTTACATGGATGGTTCTCTGACGCCTACCACGTTCCAGACAATCCTTGGGCTGCAGAATGAATTTGGTACAGGTTCCCATTTAGGCCTGAGCATGTCCTCCGGAACGCGTGCTGGAGCAATTGACCTTGATTACCTGGCTTACAAAGAAGGCATCTTTGTTCCGACCCTCGTGCCAACCGGCATTGCCGGCGACTACAACGGCAACAATGTTGTCGACGCCGCCGATTATGTCCTCTGGCGCAACGGCGGGCCGCTGCAGAATGATGCGACTCCTGGTGTGCAGCCGGAAGACTACGGCGTCTGGAAGGCGAACTTCGGCAAAACGCCGGGCAGCGGCAGTTTGATTGGAACGGTTCCTGAACCCAGCGCCTTGTTCCTGATACTAGTCGGTGCGCTGTTGGTTGGACCGCGCCGCTCGAAGCGGTAAATCGCTGTAAGCCGTGGAGAATTTTTGTTACGCACGACGCCAGTTGAAGTGAGTATCAACCCGCGGTTACCCTGCGAGCGCGGGCGCGTGGACGGGGTGGAGGTCTTCTCCAAACTTGTGAGCCCGCCTCAAAAACTTGAGGAAGCTTGGCGAGCAACTCTCGAGAGTCGACGCGGCGGCAAAAAGTCTTCCGTTCCGATGTTGGTTTCGGCTACGCCTCATCCAACATCTCCGCCACGGCCGAGCAGCGGAGTTGCCCTGACCAATGCCTTCCTAGCGACTGGTATAGGAACTTGAAGCTGGTCAGGTGATCTTTGTCGTGCTTCCCGCCGCTACCGCTACCTTCACCTTGAAGGCCCTTCCAAACACAAGTCGCTTCGGTGGCGTCTTCTGACTCTGATCAAAGGTATTTCCTTTTTCCGCGATTACACCTTATCAGCGCGTCCAGTTCTTGGGGCGCACCTCATTGCGTCGCGATTGACCTGCACGTCGCAGCATCTCTAAACTCATCGATCCACCAGTCTCTGGCACAGCGACACGAAAACAGTTGAGAATTGAAAAAGCATGAACGGAGGCCTATTCGCCGCGGATTCGTTGACGCGGTTTGTGCAACAGGTTTTTGTTAGTATCGGTTATCCGTCCGATCAGGCCGCCGACGCCGCGGACGTGTTGATCTGGGCCAGCCGGCGAGGCGTTGATACTCACGGCATTCGTAATCTCAAGAGCTACTACGTCGATCGCACACTCACGGGACAGTTAAATCCTGCGGCTCAAATCTGCATCGAGCACCAAACGCAGAATACTGCCGCCTTGCATGGCGACTCGGGGTTAGGACTAGCCTGTGCGTGTCGGGCCATGCGATTGGCCATCGACAAGGCTCAGCATTTTGGCGTCGGGATGGTCTCTGTGCGACAAACGCACCATTTAGGTCCAGCAGGATATTTTGCGCATATGGCAGTCGAGCAAGGCATGCTGGGCCTGTGCACAACGGGCCATTTCTTTGGCCAGGGACACACCATCGGCGTCGCGCCTGTGGGAAGCATACTTCCTATGTTCTCCACCAACCCACTGAGCTTTGCCGCACCATGCGGTCGCCATGCCCCATTCGTCCTGGACATGTCAACGTCCGTAGCAACCGTCAATCGTATCGAAATGCATGGCGAAGAAGGTCGCACTATACCGGCGGGTTGGGCGTGCGACCTCAAAGGTAATTCGACCACCGATCCCACGGCGGCGCGCGTCCTGATGCCACTGGGAGGACCACTGGAATTAGGCGGACACAAGGGGGCCGGACTGGCCATGATGGTAACTGTCTTGTCGGGCGTCCTGTCAGGGGCTTGGTCTCGTATGGAGAGCGAGCTAGCTGAATCCGATAGTTACGATCAACCCACGATGGGCCATTTCTTTGCCGCAGTACGCATCGACGCATTTCAACCACTCGATCAGTTTCGTTGCGCAATGGATGCTATGATCGACGCGCTGCACGCAGCCCCAAAGGTCGATCCAAATCAACAAGTGCATTATCCGGGCGAGATCGAGTTTGCGACCGCCGCCGATCGGTCGAAACACGGAATTCCGATCAATGACCGGTTATGCAAGGAACTGCAGGCATTAGCCGAACTGCTCGCGTTGGAGATGCCGTAACCCTAAGATGAAACTAGCCGGGTCTCTGGATAAGGTTTCTTAACCAGGCAATGAGAACGCCGAGAGCCAACGTCCCCGCGAGGATCCCCATCGCCCAACACCCGGCGTAATCCCAGTAGCCTCTTAGCGCGACCAGAATAAAAGCGACGCCACCAATCAGATTTAGCGCGACCAAAAAGCGCGGCATTCGATGTTGTACTGGTAGGCGGAGGTCCATCCAGGGATTCAATAGACATATTAGCCCACACGCAAATACGCCCGTAAACAGATTGACAGGTATCAGGATGGCGGTGAGCCCTGGCGGTTTATCCTCCCCCACTCGCAACTGATAGACAAAGCTCACCGCCAGAACCATGAGAGCACCCCCAGCACACCAACCGATCGCGAGCGTTCGCATTCGCTTCACGTCGCAGCGTGTTTGCCAGCTCCTTTCAAACGCCAGAACCGACTCACGTAGCACTGTCGGTGCGATTTCCAAGGTTCCGTAAAGAGTGCCTAGAATCGCCAGGAACACACCCAGGACATACAAGGGATACAGCCAGGGATGGATGTGGGTCACGAACTGTGCCTGATGCTCCAAAAACGCGCCGTCGCCGGGGATCTGACGCACCGGTCCCAAGACAAGTTTTCCCGAAGCGACAAAGACCGCGGTAAACACGAGCACCACCACAAAGCTCAGTGTGCAATCGATCAGCGGCGCGCGGACCCATTGTCGCAGGGTGTGGTCGTCGAGCACTGACCGTAGAATCAGATCAGGATTCGTATCCTCGACTACTGAGAGATCGTATCCAACTGGCAGGGTGGCGTTACCCCATCGTTTGTCGCGCAGGTACGACGCGTAGGCGAGGTAGTCGTACCCCGCCCCGCCAATCACCCCTACATAGAGCGATAGCTCTACCCAGACGGGCCGATCGACGATTTGTTGCGCAAGGGGACGGAGGTCATCCATGAGCCAAACGGGGTACTTTAGTCGCTGTGGTACGACAAATCCGCGTAGCAAGTCAAGCCAATCCGGCCCGAATAGGAAAAGTGTGGTGATCACGGCGACAAGCATGCAGACGATGATCCCGAGCTGCGTTTTTTCCAAAGCCGCGTACCCGCCCGCTAACGCGAGCAAAAAAATTCCAATCAATAGGCAGGAACCCCACAGATGGATCGTCGCTCCGGCGAGGTACTGCTTGGTGTTGGTCAAATACGCCAGCAGATCTCCTAACACACTGGCATGAAAACCCACCCACACGGGAATGAACGCGGCCGCGAGGAGAAAGAACAGAACAGTTAGCCAGCCATGCGGTCCGACCGGTAAGTCCGTCCACCTTTCAAAGGGATGAACGCCCGAGATCACCATGTGCCGCGCCGCGGAATAGGCGAGCGTCCACTTCAGCAAGCAGATCAGCAAAAAAGGGAACAAAATGGGGTAGCCAAAGATTACTCCTCCACGCGAAGAAAAGATTAACTCACCGGTGCCGATCGTCAGCGACGCGACGATGGCACCGGGTCCAAAAACGCAGAGCCACTTGAGTGGGTTACGGGACACCAGCGCGCGGGGGACCGGTGTGGGCATTGGGAACTGAGTCGCTTGATTAATTGGTCAAGGCTGTAGCAGCAAGACGAATCGGCATGCCGCGGCCCAGCGCTAGCGTACACAGTAGGTCGACAGATGGCTACACTCGTTAGCCATTTCGTGGATCGAATTCCGGTTACTTCCCGGGGAGATACAACCGCGCCAAGAGTTCTTAAATACTGCGTGCCTTTCGCAATAAGGGCGGAAGCACCTTTGAGGAAGGAGTCTGTTGATACTCATCCAGGCGACGATCGTGCACGAGCCGCTGACGAATCTTCACCGTTCAATGCCCTTGGTGATCGACCGTTCGGGCAAGTGGCTATTGTGGACGATCTGGCAAACGCCACGCTCGACTTCGAGGTGGCAATGGGAGTCGATCCATTCGTCAATCCGCTTCGATGGCTGTGGTGAGCATCGCTTGGGTGCCCCTGGCAAAGAATCTCAATGAGTGCGCATCGGCTCGTGGATGGAAACGCGAACTACGTTGTGGTAACTTCCTGCCTGATGACCTATTCTTGGGGAAATCGGTGCTTTAGAACAACCAAATTCAAACCCGAGTACACCGCCCTTTTCAACTACACATTACCACCTTCTGGTTATAGTTATTCCTAGTTAGCGTTGTCAGCATCGTAAAGCCAAAAAAGGCCATGCGAAAGAGTAACATGAAGAGAATAGTAGCGCGTACAGTGACTTTGTTGGCCATCTTTGCACTAAGCCTAGCTGTTGTCATGCATACGAGCGCCGCGTTTGGCCAAACGATCGTCGTGGCTGCGCACGACTCGTCAGCTGAGTC
>CXWJ01023276.1_pt1 | contig 31912 bp, 29 predicted proteins | sample 590841 | NCBI WGS metagenome assembly CXWJ01 (sample SAMEA3498367, study PRJEB10139) | wastewater metagenome | biome: wastewater treatment plant; material: activated sludge | place: Austria | collected 2015-01-21 | reverse complement strand
GCAACCTTCACCCGACCCATTCTACCACAGCCAATTTCCCACCTACTTTCCTGACGCTCACACAAAGTGTGCGCGCGGAATTTTTTGTTAGGTTTTGGCCACCGTTTGTGCTAGGGTGTGGGGTGCGAATCGGGAGCAAACGATTGACTTCGGCGAGCTCAGCCGAGCCGCGGGTTGATGGGCGAATGAGAGTCGGCGCCGTTTGCGATAGAAGCTGGGCCTGCTGCTAGAGCGATCTATCAAACCTGTTCACCACCGAGGCGCAAAGGTCTCGAAGAATCAAGATAAAGGTTCTCTTCGATCATTCTCTAATTCGAACTTCTCAAGCTCTCTGAATTCTCTGCTTCCGCGGATTTGAGTGAGTCGCGGAAGGTCGCGCCTCTGTCCTCTTGATTTTGATTTGTTTTGTCCGCTGAGGAGGATTCTCTAATCCTTGCTCGCGATGTGAGCTTCGATCAGGTCTTTTCTTGCGATCGGGTTCTTTTGTGATGGGTGGGTGAAAAAAGGGTCATTTTGTGTTTCAGTTCCCTTGGCAATTGGATAAAATATTTACTTGCAACTAGTTCGTAAGACGCCTCCGACGACAATCAAATAGTTCCTGATTTGTATCGAAAATTCTGAAGTGAGGTTCACGAGATGAGAACGACTCAGTTGATCTATGGGTTGGTGATGTGTTGTGCGATTTGCTTTGCGCGCAGTGCGTGCTTCGCCGATCAGGTCGAAGACGAAGCGGCGATCCGTAAAAATGATCAATCCTACGTTGAAGCGTACAACAAGCACGATGCAAAAGCCTTAGCTGCTTTATGGTCTAGCGAAGCCATCTACATCGATCCAGATACTGGCGATGAAGTGGTTGGGCGCGACGCAATCGAAAAAGTGTTCGCAGCCACCTTTGCAAATCTCAAGGACGCCAAGTTTGAAATTCACTCGGACTCGATCAAGTTTTTTTCACCCAACGTCGCCATCGAGACGGGCACAGCTCGCATCATCCGACCGGACGCAGAACCTGACGAGTCAACCTATTCAGCGCTTTTTGTGAAGCGAGACGGAAATTGGTTGATTGATCGCGTCACTGAGGAAGAAACGCCCGCTCCAACAGCACCCTTGCCATCCAACTACGAGCACCTGAAAGAGTTGGAATGGATGATCGGCTCCTGGATTGATCAGGATGAAGATGCCACGGTTCAAACCGATTGCGCATGGACCAAGAATCAAAACTTCATGAATCGTTCGTTTGCCGTGGTAGTAGGTGACGAAGTCGATATGGCCGGCACGCAGATCATTGGCTGGGATCCCATCGCCAAACAAATCCGCTCCTGGATCTTCGATTCCGCTGGCGGATTTGCTGAAGGAAAGTGGACGCGAAAAGGCGATCGCTGGCTGATTCAGCAAACCGGCACAACGGTGGATGGCCGCAGGACGTCGGCCGTCAATATCATCACACCTGTCGATAGTGATTCGTTTATCTGGCAATCGATTCAACGTGAAATTGATGGAGATGTGTTGCCAAATGTCGACGAGGTGCTCGTCGTGCGGAAACCGACAAACTGAAACGCCATCTGCTTTCCAAAGAACATCGAACTCCTTGAAGAAAAATTCCCATCGAGGTGTGGCCATGAAAAAAGCTTTCCTATTAGCAATCGGTTTGGCGGCAATCCTAATGTGGGTCTGCGGCGATGCGCTGGCCCGTGGCGGGCGAGGCGGAGGTGGCGGCCGCGGGGGTGGCGGTGGAGGTATGCGCGGAGGAGGCGGCGGGGGCATGCGAGCCGGTGGGGGAGGCGGTGGTTACCGGGGCGGTGGAGGTGGTGGCGGCTATCGGGGCGGTGGAGGTGGTGTTAGCTGCACCCCTTCGATGTCTCGCCCCTCGTCACGCCCATCATCGGTAAACCGGCCCACGGGTGGCGGAATCGCCAACTCTCGACCGAGCTACGGGAATTTGCCGACTCCAGCAGGTCGGCCGAGCGCCGGAGGCGGGAACCGGCCAGGAGGCGGCAACGTCGCCGGTCGGCCAGGTGGCGCACGACCCGGCGCGGATGCTCGCCCTGGCTCTGGCGGACGACCTAGCCAGAGAGATTTGCAGAACTTCCTCGACCTGCCAGGTGGCGGCGTGGCCGGCGGAGGCAGGCCATCGACACGGCCCGCTGGTCCCGGGGCCGGTCTGGCAGGGGGCGCGCTGGCTGGAGGAGCAGCTGGGGAATTCTTCAATAACCGCCCGAACAATTCACTACCAGGAGAAGGAGGCCGGCCCGGCGGTGGCAACATCGCGAGCACATTGCCTGCTCGTCCTGGGGCTGGCGATGGGATTGGTCCCGGCGGTGGACGACCTGATGCCGGCAGACCAGGGCAACCGGGTAATCGGCCAGGCGATATCGGTCGTCCAGGCCAACCCGGCGATCGGCCCGGTGACATCGGTCGTCCAGGCCGACCGGGTGATCGACCCGGTGACATCGGCAGACCTGGCCGCCCCGGCGATCGACCCGGCGATATTGGTCGCCCTGGCCAACCTGGCCGAGATTTTGCTCAGAATCTGCCAAGTCGCATCGGCGACCGGGAGGGATGGCAGAACTGGCGCCAGGAGCACCGTGACGATATCCGAGACTGGTGGCAAGACAATCGAGGCGATTTTGACGATTGGTTTGACGACTCCTGGTGGAATGACAATCACATCGACTGGCCCTACTACCCAGGCTTCGGTTATTGGGGTTGGGCCGCTTGGGCGCCACTCACGAGTTGGGTCGATTATGGTTGGACTGATCCGGTCTATTACAACTACGGCGAAAACGTCTACTACGAAGATGGCTCCGTCTATTACGGTGATCAACCGGTATGCACGGAGTTGGAGTACGCACAGCAAGCCGAGGCAATTGCCACGAGCATTCCAGAAACGAAGCCTGAGGACAAGGATTGGATGCCACTGGGTGTATTTGCCATGACCTCGGATGGTCAATCTGCCGGAGTTGATCCCACCATGTTTTTGCAGCTTGCGGTCAGCAAGCAAGGCATCATCAATGGCACGTTCCAAAACACGGCAACTAAAACCGCGCAAGCAATCGAAGGGATGGTCGACAAGCAAACGCAGCGCGCCGCCTGGACGGTGGTTGGCAAATCGCGCCCCTTGATGGAAGTTGGCATTGGAAACTTGACGCAGGACACGACTCCGGCGCTTGTTCACTTTCCCGACGACTCGACGCAACAATGGTTGCTCGTGAGGATGGATGAACCGGGAAGCACCCAGCAGACTGCACCGAGCAAATAACGCGACCGGGTAGTCGAAGGACCGCTGTCCATAGGGACTTCCAAACTCGTTGCGCTGCGCATCGAGGGTTTTTTGGAGCAAACCGCGATGGTTAGCCATGAACTGCTGCGCGAGGAAGCGATCCTAGTGATCCGCCCTCAGGAATCGCTGGAAGCCGCAGACTTTCAGAAGTTAGCACAAGAAATCGATCCATACATCGAAGCCAATGGTAAGCTGCATGGAGTGCTGATCGATGCAAAATCCTTTCCTGGCTGGAAGGATCTTGCGGCCCTTGTTGCACACCTGAGATTCGCCAGGGAGCATCATCGCAAAATTGAAAGAGTCGCCGTCGTAAGCGATAGCAATTTTCTCACGATGGCCCCACAGATAGCCGGCCACTTTGTTCAGGCGGACGTGCGACGGTTTGCTCATTCAGAAATGAAAAAAGCGCTCGCTTGGCTGCGAAGTGGAGACACAGTTACCTAAGTGAAAGCGAGAATGTTCTCAAGCCGATGTCGTCCTGAAACACGAAGAGCGGCCCATCTTCGAAAAGGAAGGGGCTCAGCGCCGTCTCGATGATCCCTAGGCAGTGGAGTCTATCCGAAACACGTTGTCCGAACTTCTTTAAACCTTGCAGCGGGTCCGTAGAGGAGAATAGATAGCCACAGACTCTCTTGAAAGCTCGTGCCAGAATGTTAGAAAGGGATTAACTGCGGCAAATAGTGCTGAGCAGATTTGGGTAGCAAACCAACTTACTTTCACCAGCATAATCGGTACTGTTATGTCCAATTTCGACCTTCGTCAACATGGCATCGATGTGGAAGACGTTCGGCGTAATCTTGCGCCGGCAGAGTTGTACGCAGAAGCAATTCGCGAAGAACCGGATTGCGCGATTGCAGACTCCGGCGCGCTCATCGCTTATTCAGGCGCCAAGACGGGTAGATCCCCCAAAGACAAACGTGTGGTCAAAAACGCGGCCTCCGCAAACGATGTCTGGTGGGGACCGGTCAACATCCCGATCGACGATAACACTTTTCTGATCAATCTCGAACGCGCGAAGGATTATCTCAATACCAGAAAAAAGCTCTACTGCATTGATGCCTTCGCTGGTTGGGATCCTAAAAATCGAGTGAAAGTTCGTGTCATTTGCTCGCGGCCCTATCATGCTCTTTTCATGCACACGATGCTGATTCGCCCGACACAGGCCGAGCTGGCCGAATTTGGAGAACCTGATGGCACGATTTATAACGCGGGCGCTTTTCCGGCGAACCAACGCACCCCTGGGATGACGTCAAAGACCAGCATCGATCTCTCGCTGGAATCTCGGGAGATGGTGATTCTAGGCACAGAATACGCCGGCGAAATGAAGAAGGGCGTGTTCACTCTCATGAACTACTTCGCCCCTAAGAAGAATATTCTCTCGATGCACTGTTCGGCGACCGCGGATCAAAAGACAGATACATCGTCGCTCATGTTCGGCCTCTCCGGGACCGGCAAGACGACCCTTTCCGCCGATCCTAAACGGCTATTAATCGGAGACGATGAGCATTGTTGGTCCGACACGGGGATTTTTAATATCGAAGGGGGCTGTTACGCGAAGGCGATCGATCTTACTTCGGAATCGGAGCCCGAAATCTTCCAAGCGCTTCGCTTTGGCGCTGTCCTGGAAAACGTGGTTTATACCAAAGATTCACATCACGTGGATTTCACGGATACCAGCATCACGCAAAACACTCGGGGAGCCTATCCGATCGAGTTTGTGCGTAATGCAAAAATCCCGTGTGTTGCTGGTCATCCGCGCGATGTGATCTTTCTCACTTGCGATGCTTTCGGCGTGCTCCCACCCGTTAGCAAACTCTCCCCGGCGCAGGCCATGTACCACTTTATCAGCGGTTACACAGCAAAAGTGGCTGGAACCGAAATTGGCGTAACCGAACCGCAGGCAACCTTTTCCCCTTGCTTCGGAGGACCATTCCTCGTTTGGCATCCCATGAAATACGCGGGGCTTCTCGCGGTAAAGATCCAGCAGCACAAATCAAGCGTCTGGCTAGTCAATACGGGCTGGAGCGGCGGTAGTTTCGGTGTTGGCAAACGCATGAAGCTATCGGTGACACGCGCAATCATCGATGCCATTCATTCCGGGAAGCTGGCACAAGCGCGAACAGCTCCGGATCCAATCTTCAAGATTGATACCGTAGTTGAATGTCCTGGAGTGTCGAGCGAGATTCTGACGCCGCGGGATACCTGGTCGGACAAAAATGCGTACGATGCGACGGCGAAGAAGCTCGCTAGTTTGTTCAAAAAGAATTTCGAGCAATTTGAGAGCCTGACAAGTGCTGAGGTGAATGCTGCCTCGCCTCATGCCTAGCTGACTGATGCTGACAGAGATTATTGGAGTCCAATCCAAGGCCGCTAGCCATTTTTAATTCATGCCGACGTCCGGCCCTTTGTTCATTCAGGGATGGATAAAGCACACGCTTGGCTTCGAAGCGGAGACAAGACCAGATGAGCGAAAAACAGGAATGTTCCCAGGCCGATGCTGAACTAGAACGCGAAATACGCGAGGGGCGCAAATTCACGCTGGAGGAAGCAGTCGCGCGGATGGTCGGTCCTGGTGGCATGAAAGGCGCGTCGCCGATTCCTCGCCTGCGACAGGCCGAACTTGAGATCGGGGCGTGGCTCAGAACCCACTTGGCAGACGCGGGGGGCGCATTGGAGGCTGTGCTGCACCGCCGCGTGAAGGGAAGCGAAATCCTGCTCAACAATTTTGATGAGCCGCTGGCTGTCTTGGCTAGTTACTGCCAGCAAGCTCTCAGATCAGATTATCAGTTGAAAGAAATAGTTCGCGAAGCCGACGTCGAGTGGGGGCGGGTCATGGGTGAGCGACCCTACTTTGAGAAAGAGGGAATGCCACGCAATCCTGAAGATCCCTATTCAGTCGAATCCGTTCGCAATACGTTGCAGGCAATTCTAAAGCAATTGGCGGATTGCGAGTGTCGCAAATGCAGTTCCTAGGTTCCGCGAACTGTTACATGCTGGGGGGGCGTTTTCCGCATGGTGCCAACGCTGAAGCTTATCTGCGAACATAAGATTCGCGACCTGATGCCCAAAAAGCACTCCACCAGTCGCTGGGAGGCCAGCGGCGTTCTCGTGAAAGATCAGCATTACTTCGTAGTCTTTGATGACCGCAGCGAGGTTGCCTGTTTGTCGGACGACCTTGAGTCCCACAATGGCAACCGATTGTGTGGAGTGGCCGATAAAGATTGCGGCTACGAAGGTATTACCTTCAACCCCTCCAACAAGCGGTTCTATCTATTGGTCGAATCTCGCAAAGAGAAAAAAGGATGCTACAAAGCATTTATCGTGGAGTACGACGAAAAATTCGAATATGTAAAGCATCGGCCTATCGAATTCACGTTTAAAAGCAGTAACAAAGGATTCGAAGCGGTGGTTCATCTGCGACGCAACAATACGGACTTCCTGCTCGCGCTTTGTGAGGGCAATAAATGCCAATGCGGCGAGAAGGGCCGCCAGCCGGGGAACGGACGCTTGCAGTTGTTCAAAAGGAAAAGAGATTGTTGGCAGCACGTTCGCGCCATCGCGCTGCCAGCCTCGCTCCCATTCGTCGATTACTCTGGCATGTCCATCGAGAACGGCCGCATAGCTATCGTATCGCAGGTAAACTCCATGCTCTGGGTGGGCCAGATTGATGAAGCTGATTGGACTTGTCGCGACCGAGGCCAGCTCTATGAGTTTCCGAGGTCAGACGACGGTTCAATCCTATACGGGAATATTGAAGGAGTGGCTTGGATCGCGCCCACTCGCATCGTAACGGTTTCGGACAGACGTAGCCGAAAGAATCAACCTGACAAGAAACTTTCAGAAAAAGATCAGTCGCTCCACGTCTTTGAAATCATCGGATAAAGCGCTGTTTGCGTTTATGCTTCCTACGAGAGATCCAAAATAGGGCGAAACTATGAAAATCACGATTCACGGCGCGGGGGGCGGAGAGGTTACAGGATCGGCCTACCTTGTCGAGACAGGCAGTGCGAAGATTCTCGTGGACTGCGGGCTCTTCCAAGGCGCGAATAAGCTGGAAAACTATAATCGCCTGCCGAAAAAAGGCGCGTTCAATAAACTAGACGCGGTCATTCTGACGCACGCCCATCTCGACCATACGGGGCGGCTCCCCCTGCTTACCCGTGCGGACTATCAAGGGCCGATTTATGCGACCCCCGCAACCGTAGATGTTACCCAATTAATCCTCAAGGACTCTGCCCACCTCCAAAAAGCAGACGTCGAACGTGAAAATCGTCGCCGTCAACGCCAAGGGAAAGAGCCTGTTCAGCCTCTCTACGACAAACAAGACGTTGAAAAACTGAAGCCCCTCTTCAACCTGCTGAAATATGACCAGCCGACTGAAATTGCGCCGGGCATCGTGGCGCGCGTTGTTGAAGCCGGACACATGCTGGGGTCCACGAGCATCGAGATGACAATCGACGATGCGGGCCAAAAGAAGGTGGTTATCTTCTCCGGAGACTTGGGACCACGGGGCGCGCCCTTGCATCGCGATTCGGTTCCGTTCAAGGCCGCCGACTATGTTTTTATGGAGTCGACCTATGGCGACAAAGACCACTTGCCGCTCCACAAAACCGCGATTGAGACGCGCGAGATCGTCCGGAAAGCGATAGAAACTGATAGCAAGATTCTCGTGCCCACATTCGCCGTGGGAAGAACCCAGCTTCTGTTGTACCTGCTGGCGGGCGCCTTCCATCGCAAGACGTTGCCCCCATTCCCTATCTATATCGACAGCCCGATGGCAATCGAAGCAACGGAGCTCTACCGCAAGCATACAGAACTGTTCGACGAAGAAGCGTTAGCCATGCAGAAGAGCGGAGAACTGCGAGAGAATCTCGAGTCGGTTCAGTTTTCCCCCACGGCAAACGATTCCCGCGCCCTGAATGAAATGAAGGGCCCTATGATGATCATGGCTGGCGCCGGCATGTGCACAGGTGGACGAATTCTCCATCACTTCCGCTACAACCTCGCCCGTCCCAATACGACCGTATTGATCGTGGGTTACCAAGGGCATGGCTCACTAGGGCGTCAGCTAGTCGATAAGAAAAAAACCGTTCGGATTTTCGGTGAGAATATTCCGGTCCGCGCGTCGGTCCATACGTTCAGCGGACTCAGCGGTCACGCCGGCCAAAGTGATTTGGTCAACTGGATTGGCTCGATTGCGCCCTCCAAACCGCGCGTGTTCCTCACGCACGGCGAAGCTCGTGGTCGGGATCCGCTCAAGCAAATCATTCAGGAGCGGTTAAAACTGAATGTCCATTGTCCTGAAATGTTCGAAACCATTGAGATTTGAAACGGTCGACTTTTTTTGCGGAGAGTTGGAGATGAGTGCGGCAGATTCAGGCAGCAGCCAAAACAATCGCGTGAGCCTTGCCGATGAAAAGGCGGTCACGAAAGTCCTTGTCGATTCAATCCTTGGGCTGTGGGATACCGTCAATAATCTGACGCGCTTACAGCCCACACGCCGCGATCGCTATCGAGTGACGATTTTCGGGTCGGCGAGGGCGAAGCCAGGAAGTTTTACCTACGAAGAGACGAAGCGCGCGGCCTCAGAACTGGCAAAACTCGGCTGCGACATCATCACCGGTGGCGGCCCCGGGCTCATGCAAGCGGCCAATGAAGGTGCTTCGGACTTCGCAGGCAACACGCAATCCGTCGGCATTCGAGTCGATTTGCCTTTCGAGCAGAACATCAACGACTTCGTCACACAGACGTTTGAGCACCGCACGTTTTTCACCCGGCTGCACCAATTCGTACTACAGTCCGACGCTTACATCGTTGCGCCGGGCGGCATCGGCACCGTGCTTGAAACAATGATGATCTGGCAGCTTCTTCAGGTTCATCATCTGCAGGACACGCCATTGCTGCTCGTCGGACGCATGTGGCCAGGGCTCGTGAATTGGGCGCGAACAGACATGCTATCCTATGATCCGCCTTTGGCGAATGTCGAGGATTTTTCCATTCCGCAGTGTGTGGCAGGCGCCGACGAAGCAATTGCCGTGATCCGTACGCACTTCGAGCGGTGGCAAAAGAGCAAAGACGCCGTTTGAGCCGCTCTATTCTGCGAGCGATGGTGTCGTGTGCGTCGCTTTGCCGGCGTAGGCGACGAAGTCTATGTATTCTATTGAATGCATGAAGCTCGGAGTTACAATCAGGAGTATTACGCGGTGTCTTGGGTGGTAACTCTTTCCGAAGGAAGTAGCTGCTATGGTCCGCGATCTCTTCGGTTTGATGGTGGGGACGGTAGTTTTAGGTGAAGCAACATGCGTTCGTGGCGCGGTGGGGTGGCTTATCGCGCCCCACTTGCGGGCCGTAATGAGCGCTGTTCTTGCCGTCGTTGGGACCGTCTGCATTTGGCCAGTAAACGCCCAGGCACAAATCACCTTCCCTTATGATTGGAATAATCCCAGTGGTGGCGCGTATGAGAATCCATTGAATTGGACGAAGGTTATCGGAACCGTTCCCGACAGTTCGACGGATATTGCTCGGTTTCAATTGGATTCGTCGTACACGGTTACCGTGGACAACGATTACACGGTTCACAGTCTCGTCGCGCGACAATCAACGAACGCCACTCTCGCTTTTACTCCCCCAGGCACATTTGGGACACCCAAAGTATATTCCACAGGCAGTTTAAGTTTAGATCCCACCGCGCCAGCGGCAATCGTGGAACTCACCATGAATGCCGGTGACGTCCGAGTCAGCGGAGGCACGTTCGTCGGTGGGGCCACCTCCAGCGGCGCAGCGAATCTCAGAGTCAATTCCGAACTATCGACAGCAAGCTTAAATGTGGGAGAGGGTGTGGACACCACCGGCAGGGTGTTCATCGGCGATGAGTCTTCGCTGTCCTCCAGTGGACCGCTGACGTTGGGGGACGCAGGCGACGCCCTACTCGAATTGCAAGCCGGGATCGATCGAGTCTGCCTCGGCTTTTGTGGCCCTTATTTCGCGACGCAAGCCACGGCAAATCATGCCAGCGTCATCATCGGGGATGAATCCACGTCTAATTCCGTGGCAAGCATCCGAGGGATATGGACGACGGGCGACCTCGTGGTCGGCAATCGAGGAGCCGCGGTCATTGACTTGCTGGCAACTTCCACGCTGACTGGGACGTTTATTTTCGTAACGTCCGCGGGGCGAGCAACGAGCAATCATGTGACGGTCGGTGTGGAACCCGGGAGTTCCGGGACCGTGAATGTAACGGGATTCGCCGCGCCAGGTACTCCTATTGCCAGTAGGTGGGACATCAACGGCAGCCTCGTCCTCGGAGGCAGCGGGAGCGCCGCGGGGGGGACGGGGCGACTGGCAATCGGCACGGAAAACACCGTCTCCGTGGGGGAGTTGTTTAAAATGTGGTCTGGCGGAACACTTGCCCAGGCCGCAGGGGGCACGTTCACGATCAGCGGCGCCGCGATGCTCGACGGAACCCTTGAGTTCTCTGCCACCAGCCCCCAACTGGGGAACTCGTTTCAAGTCCTTCAGGCCGTGGGAGGCGTTACGGGAGCCTTTGATCAACTCGTGCTGCCAGCGCTTGCTTCCGGTCTCGCTTGGGATCTCGACTACAACGACACGGACGTTGTCCTTTCCGTCGTCGCCGGGGGAATCGCCGGCGACTACAACCAAAATGGCATCGTCGACGCGGCCGACTATGTCGTTTGGAGAAACAACTTGGGTAGCGGCACGTCGCTTCCAAACGACAATACGCCAGGCGTGGGCCAAGATGACTATGCGCGCTGGAAAACCCGCTTTGGCCAGAGCGCGGGGAGCGGCGCGGCCGGAAGCTCGTCGGCACTTGCCCCTGTGCCCGAACCGAAGTCGCTGTCGCTCGTTGCTTTCGCATTCGCCGTCATGTTGCTGACCGGCATGCAACCACGGCGCGCGATTCGCACCCCATTTTGCTAATTCGACGATCTGGGCATGTGACCATGCGCAGTGGAAAAGACAAAGTGTCAGAAAAGGCGTCCGGCACGAATGGCACTCGGTCGAGCGCGGGCTATGATGCGACGAGCTGCCAACGGCTGCTCCCTATGGTCTCGCGATTATTCGCCGGAATGCGCAGCGAGAAACTTGAAAAACTCCTGCGACGCGGGGTCGTCGGGATTGCCAAGATCGTTGTTTAGNNATGCCGAAACCGGAATGTCGGCCTGCTTCAACACAGCTTCAAGGCGCCGCGCTTGAGCCGTGGTGTCGGGATTGCCGGAAAAGTAGAGGATGAGAAACGGCGGGATGCCTTTGCCCTTCGCGACATGCGTGACGGCTGAGAGTTCGACGTGTTTTTCCGGGGCGTTCCCGAACTTCTGCCGATGCCCAAACGTAAACATCTTGCCGCCATAGAGAGCCTGGCGGTGTTCCGCCGTCATGATGATTTTGGGAATGTCGTAAGTGTCGCCATCGACCGGCACACATCCCTTGAGGGCATCGAAGGAGACCCCTTCTTCTCTGAGATAACGATCATCGATACAAAGCAACGCTGCGAGTTGGGCGCCGGCGGAATGTCCGCCGACAACGATGTGGGTCGGGTCACCGCCGTATTTCGCGATGTTCTTATGGACCCAAGCAAGCGATTTGGCGACGTCGCGAATTAGGACATCCATCTCCACGTCCGGCAAGAGACGGTAGTTCGTCGATACGAAGACAAATCCGCGTTCCGTCAATACTTTGGGCTTCAGCGCAACCTCCCCCTTGTCGCCAGACTGCCAGCCGCCGCCATGAATCCAGAAAATGACGGGGAGTCGCTTATCGGCCCTTTCGGGCGTGTAAATGTCGAGAACTTGACGTGCGTGACCGCTCTCGACGTACGGAACGTCAGCATTCAGCTTCTGAGCAGCGGCAACATCACAAAGACAAAGTAGTGGCAATACGGAAGCGGCGATTAGACTAAACCTCATGCGAGGGATTCCTTATTTAGGGAATTGAACTTCGGATTCCGATTTTACCGCGGCAATTCAATCTCTGGAAACACTTGCATCTCGGCAGGATTTCCGTTGTCCGAATTGTTATCCTGGCATCGCCAGACCCAGACGCCGCAGCCTCAGATGAGATAGTACTAGCCGTCTTTTTCGTTGAGGCTTTCTGCATGGCGGGGGCAGTGGTCGCAGACGTCGTTGCCGACGATTTCGTAGGCGAATCGCAACGCTTCGAGCGTACTGGTCCAAATATGACCCGTCTCTTGAAACACGAACACGCGGTCGATTCCCAGGCGGGCTGCCAGCCCGCTCGATTCGATGACTTTCATCAGGTCGGGCCGCACGCCACACATCAGGACGGAGACATGGGCCTCCTGCATGTGGTCGATGAAGCGATCGAGGTGCGCCAGGCAGACGGCGTCCGGGTTTCTAGCGCGCTTGAGCCGCAAGACTACCACGCGGACGCCCCCTTCGGCGGCCGCTTGAATCGCCTCCAAGTGTTGTTCCAACTCGGGCGCTGCGCCGAAGAATAGTTCCCCTTCCAGGCTGAAGATTCGAATGCGGTTGCAGGGGACGTCGGCCGCGATCCGTTCTCGGACCACCCGCTCCGGCGTCAACACCAGCTCCGTGAGATGCATGCGGGCGGCTTGCGGCACGTAGAGCACGAACGAGAGAAACACGCCGATCAGGACGCAGAACTCTACGGAGACCGCGACCGCGGAAATCGCCGTCAGCATGACGATCCAGGCGTCGAACCGGGTGGTGCGGAGGTAATACTTCAATTGTTGCCGGTCGACCAGTCGCCAGGCGGAGATCATGAGGATGCCCGCCAGGCCCGCTTTGGGAATGTAGTAGGCGTAGGGGGCGAAGAGGAGCACGGTTAGGGCCACGGCGGCGGCAGAGATGACGCCGGACCATTGGGTGACGGCCCCAGCTTGTTGGTTGATCGTGGAACGAGTCAGCGAGCCAGAGCCGGGAAAACATTGAAAGAAACTACCGGTCAGGTTTGCCAGTCCTTCGCTCAAGCACTGCTGGTTGATATCGAGCTTTTGTCGCGTTTGAGCGGCAATCGCTTTGGCCATGGCGATGGCTTCCAGCAAGCCGAGCAAGGCGATCGCCAGGCTGCCGCTGGCCAAGGCGTGAACGCGGGCCCATTCGATCTGTGGCCATTCGAACGACGGCAGCTTGGCGGGAATTTCGCCCACGATCTTCACGCCTTGTTTTTCCAGTTCCCAGTACCAGACGGCCGCGCTCATGGCGATGACGCCCAGCAGCAATTCTGGGAGTCGGATGCGAAGCCGGGTGTTGATCCACCTCAATGCGATGGCGATTGCTATCGTCCCCAAGCCCACGCAGAGGGCCGCGCGATTGGTTTGGTCGATATGGGAAATGGTCAGCCAGAAACGCTTGAGGAAGTGGTCGTGGTCTGTTCCGCCCGCCGGCAGCCCTAGCAGATTCTTGAATTGATCGAGCACTAGCAACACGGCGGCCCCCAGCGTGAAGCCGACGATCACGGCGTGGGAAATGTAGCGCGAGAGATCGCCCAGGCGGAGGAGCGAGATGCCGGTCTGCACGATGCCGACCATCAGAGCCAGCAAGATCACGGCCGGTATCCGTTCCGTATCGCCAAAGCCGACGAGCGCGCTGAGGACAGCGATCGATATGGCGTTCGTCGGGCCGTTGATCAATTGCTTGGACGAATCGAAGAGCGCGCCGACGGCCGTCATGACGATCGCGGTGTAGAGGCCGTATTGGGGCGGGATACCGGCGATTTGGGCATAGGCCATGGCTTGCGGCACGACGACGGCGGCCACCGTCAGGCCGGCCATGGTGTCAGCAGCCAGAATACGCGGCGTGTAAGTACGCAGCGAATCCAAGGCGGGAATCCAGCGGTAGAGGGCCTCACGCACCGCACCGATGGGTTCCGCCGCAGCGGTCTTGGTCGACGGAACTTGGCTCATGGATTGGTTCCGTCCGTTTTGTTTCGCATCCGTCACCAGCCAATCGACTTCAATTCGTGCGATAGGTAATTTCCATATCCTGAGCCAGCGCACGAGTCGGCGCGATCTTCAGCTTTGCCAGGTCGGCATGATACGCCTTCACCGCTTCGCCTGGATCGACCTCATCGTCGGCCAACGCACGTAGATAGCGGACGAAGGTGAGTTGATGTTCGGCAAAGTTGATCTTCCGGCCGAAGAGGGCAGCGCGGGCACCGTACTTCTTGGCTTCCCACAGCATGTGGAACGCATCATGCGTGGTGCCAGCAGAACCGCCGAGGATGCCAACGACGAGCGAGCTATCGTAACTGACGAGTTGCTCCATAGCGGCCGGGCCGTAGTAAGGCATCTTCAAGAAGATCGGTCGGCCGGCTGAGGCGACGCCTGCCAAGAGCCGCACGATGCTGTCGTTCACGAAGCGAGGCACTTCTTCCTGGCGAAGGGAGGTTGCAGCGTTGGGGGAAAAGACTTCGAGAAAGTGGCGGAAGCCTTTTTGTTCCGCTTCGATGCGGAAGTCGCGATAGGCGCCCAGCGTTTCGCGATCCTGCACCGTGTTGTTGTTGAGCGTGATCGAATAGAGGCCCAGATCGGCTCCCCGATCCCATTCGTCCGGCCCGCAATCGACGTGGCCACACATGGCGTGGTCGATGGTCGCGGTGCGAAACGGCAGCGACGGATGCTTGCCGTAGCTTTCGGAACGCCCGGCCAGCCAAATATCGGTCGTGTCGTTGGCGCGAATCGCGGGGGTGACGGGGCTGCCGTCGAAAAGCCGCTCGCGAATCGTCAGCACATCGTTCGTGCTGACGCTCATCAGCATGATGTCTACCAACCGCTGCCGCGCAATTTCGCGAATTTGTTCGCGAAATTCCTGGAGGGTGCGATAGGCGGACTCGGCCCCCCCGCCGCCCGGCTTGGGGCCGGGGGCGCTGACGCCGAATGCCATGTCGGCATCCTTGGCGTCAGCTAGAATGAAATCGCGGCAGGAGGAATCCGCGGCGATTCGAGAGAGTTTTTCGTCGAGGGATTTGCACATTGCGGACTCGCAGATAAAGATAGTGGGGCAAGCTGGGCCGTAGTGGAGCAAGCCGGGCCGGCTCATTCAGCCGCTGCGAGAGCGCGGCCCCCTTGCACTGCTGAACCCGCCCTGCAAATCTAGCGTGAGGGGCGCGAATGGCCAAGTGGCAGATTGCGGACCGACGATGTACGACTCGCTGTGGAAAAGACTTGAGAATCGTCGGGCGCTCCCCTTTTTCTGTTTTTTCTTAGGTGTGGCCGCGGCGAATTTTGCCTTGGCAAAGGAGCCTCCTCAAACGGCGGCTCAAGTCGGGCTGGTCGCAGAGCGCCCCGCCTCTGGACCAGCCATCGAAACGCCCGCCGGTTTCATGGTTCCTTATACCGAGACGATACCGGGCACGAAGGTGACGTTTGAGATGATACCGGTGCCCGGAGGCGAGTTTACGCTGGGTAGCCCGGAGAATGAGGCGGAACGGGCCGCCGACGAAGGGCCGCCGGTCCGCGTGCGTTTGGAGCCGTTTTGGATCGGCAAGTGTGAGGTGACCTGGGCAGAATACAAAGCCTATATGGCGATGTATGACTTGTTCAAGAAGTTGCAACGTCTGGCGGCGACCCCGGCGGAATCTCGCAGCGCCACTTCCGCGGAAGAGTGGCAGCTAGTTTCAGACCATGCGTGGGATGGAAATTTGGAGCAGGGATGGGATGTCGATGCCGTGACCTGCGCCACGCCGCTGTACGACTCGAGTTTTACGTTCAGCGTGGGCGAAAAGCCGAACCAGCCTGCGGTTACGATGACCCAATTTGCAGCGCGGCAGTATACTAAATGGCTGAGTGGAATTTTGGGCAGAGATTATCGACTGCCGAGCGAGGCGGAATGGGAGTACGCGGCACGCGCGGGGACTCAGACCGCCTACTCGTTCGGCGATAATGCCGAGGCGCTAGGCGATTACGCCTGGTTCGACGCCAACGCGGATTACCAATTGCACCCCGTGGCCAGCAAGAAGCCGAATCCGTGGGGCCTGTACGATATGCACGGCAACGTGGCCGAGTGGACGCTGGATGGTTACGATGCGGAGGCTTATCAAAAACTGGCCCCTGGGCCNNGCGAGGAAATAGCTTCGTCGGCCATCCAGTGGCCGACGAAGCTATTTCCTCGCGTAATACGAGGCGGCTCGTGGCTGGATCAAGCTCCGGCCTGCCGCAGCGCTGCCCGCTACAAATCGGACGATCGAGAATGGAAACTTTCCGATCCCAATATTCCCCTGAGCCCGTGGTGGTATACTGAAGAACCGGGTCAGGGGGTGGGGATGCGATTGGTGCGACCGCTGCACACGCTGACGGTGGACCAACGCAAGCAGGCCTGGGAGCCGGACGTCGAAGCAGTCCGGCAGGACGTTGATAGTCGATTGAAAGAGGGGCGCGGCGTGCTCGGAAATGCGAATCCGACGTTGCCGGCTGCGGTGGAAGCCGCCAAGAAACTAGATCAATAGCCACAATCTTTACACGCTAATCATAAGGAGAGCATCGTGTCTCATTCTTCAGGCGAAACCTCTGGCGGCTCCTCGCGCCGCGACTTCATCAAAAAGACCTCCGCGCTGTTCGCCGCCGGCACGTTGCTGGGGACGAACGCCCGGATTGCCCGCTCGGCCAACGTGGCAGGCAATGATGAAATCAAGATCGCGCTTATTGGTTGCGGCGGCCGCGGCACGGGCGCCGCGTCGCAGGCCTTGTTGACCAAGGGGCCAGTGAAATTGATTGCGATGGCGGATGCCTTCGAAGGTCGCTTGAAGTCGTCGCTCGATACGATTCAAGGAGAACTTAAAAAGGCTCAGGCCGAGAAAAGCGAATTTGGCGCACAGAGCAAAGTCGATGTGCCACCGGAACGGCAGTTTGTCGGCCTGGATGCCTATCAGAAGGCGATTGACTGCGACGCGGACGTGGTTTTGTTGGCCACGCCTCCCGGTTTCCGGCCGATCCATTTCGAAGCCGCGGTGAAGGCCGGCAAGCACATTTTCGCGGAGAAACCGGTGGCCGTGGACGCGCCCGGCGTGCGACGGTTCCTGGCCGCCAATGAAGAGGCCAAGAAAAAGAATCTCATGGTTGCCATCGGCCTGCAGCGTCATCATGACCCGCGCTACGTCGAGACCATCAAGCGGCTGCAAGACGGCGCGATTGGGGACATTGTGTTGACGCGCGTTTATTGGAACAGCGGGCCGCTCTGGGTTCGGAATCGCGAGCCGGGCCAGAGCGAAATGGCCTACCAGATCAATAACTGGTATTACTTTAACTGGTTGTGCGGCGATCACATTGTGGAGCAGCATATTCACAACCTGGACGTCAGCAACTGGCTCCGCGGCATGCATCCCAGCGAGGCCAATGGCATGGGTGGCCGACAAGTGCGGACGGGCAAAGAATACGGTCAAATTTTTGACCACCACTTTGTCGAATTCACCTACCCAGACGGCACGAAGATGCTCAGCCAATGCCGGCACATGGACGGCTGTTTCGGGGACGTGGCCGAATATGCCCATGGCACGAAAGGCTCGGCGGACATCGGCCGGTCGATCGTCAACGGCGCGGATGGAAGTTGGAAGAGCCGCGCGAAGAATGTCGATGCCCACCACCAGGAACATCATGACCTGTTCGCGGCGCTGCGTCGCGGCGAAATCTACAACGAAGGGGACAACGGCGCCCACTCCACGATGACCTCGATTTTCGGCCGCATGGCGACTTATTCCGGCAAGAAGCTGACGTGGGACGAAGCGTTCAACTCGACGCTCGACCTCTCGCCGGCCAAGTACGATTTCTCCGCGGACCCGCCCGTGATGCCGAACTCGGACGGTTTTTACCCGGTCGCCGTGCCGGGGAAGACGGAATTGTCGCAGATCGTGTAGTCGATCGTTTATCGTATAATGGATCGTAGGTGGCATGCTCGCGCAGCACGGTCGCGCGAGCATGCCCCTTTTTTTGGTGCCCGCATTCCATGTTGATGCGCTATCAATTACTTTTGCCGCTGATGTTGCTCGCTGCGCGATTCGCGTCGGCCGAGCCGCTAGAAATCCGCGGCACGACGATGGGCACCAGCTATCAAGTGAAAGTGCCCTCTCTGCCGGCGGGCGANNCCTCGATGCCGATATCAAGGCGGTTTTGAATGAAATCGACACGACGATGTCCACCTATCGGCCCGAATCGGAAGTTTCTCGATTCAATCGGGCCCCGGCCGGCGAATGGTTCAGCGTTTCGCCGGCCGTTGTCGAACTAGTCGAGAAGACGCTGGAGGTCAGCCGCGCTACGGACGGAGCGCTCGATATCACGGTCGGTCCACTTGTGCGGTTATGGCATTTCGGACCTCAGGCAGCGGCGGAGGCCGCCGGCGTCAGCCAGCTCGAGCCTCCTTCGGACGACGCGATTGCAGCGGTCCGGGCGAGCGTCGGCTACCAGAAGCTCGAAGTCCGTCGCGAGCCGCCTGCGCTGCGCAAAAAGGTCGATAAGTTAGAAATCGATCTTTCGTGCGTGGGGGAGGGTTACGCGGTCGATCGCATCGTGGGCGTTCTGGAAAAAAATGGGATCGAAGACTATTTGGTCGGTGTTGCCGGCGCGGTTCGAGCGGCCGGCGGTCGTGTGGACGGAAAACCGTGGCGGGCCGGCGTGCAAAAACCGCTGCCCGACAAAAACGAACTCCAAACCACGGTGACGCTGAATGGTACGGCACTTGCCACGGCCGGCGACTACAAGCGGTTCTTCGAATTCGATGGCCGCCGCTACTCCCACATCATCGATCCGGCGACTGGCCGACCGATCGATCACCAACTCGTCTCCGTGTCCGTGCTTGCCGACACCTGTCTTACGGCCGATGCTTGGGATACGGGGTTGCTCGTGCTAGGCACCGAGCGAGCTAAGGAGTGCGCCGAAAGGCATGACGTTGCGGCCCTTTTGATTTCGCGCGGCAAACAAGCCGAGCAAGAGTTCGACGCGCAGGAGACATCCGCCTGGCGCAAGAGATTGACGATTGGCGCGAAGCAGCCGGCTCAGTGAACGGCAAAACCGTGAGCCTTGGCGAAGTCGATGAACCGTTGCCAGTCGTATTCCAACATGGCATGCTGGCCGCTGCGAATGTGGTAGCCGATCTGGCCCTTGGTTGCCGGCTCTTCCAGCGGCGGCATCTCTTCGACTGCGAGTCCCGAGTGACCCAGCAACTGGAAAACCGGACTGGCGTGGAGGCAGGACAAAAACTCGCCGCGCGGATCGGCCCATAAATCTTCGTCGGCGCTGGTGACGTACACCAATCGCGGGGCCTGCAGGGCAATCAATTCGTGCTGATCCACGGGCAGCGTATTCTCGCGGCCGTTATATTGGCTGAAATTTTTGCACCACCAATGAGGAAACCGCGTGGTGATTTGCTCGACCGTCTCGCCGAATATCCGTCGCGACAAGGCCGCTCCGCCGCAGCCCGAATTATTCGAATAGGCGATCGCAAAGCGATCGTCATTCGCGCCCGCCCAAAGAGCCGTCTTGCCCATCCGCGAATGCCCGGCGACGCTGATGCGGGCGCGGTCCACGTCTGGATCGGTTTCCAGGTAATCGACAACGCGGCTGGCTCCCCAGGCCCAAACGGCGATCGTTCCCCAGGCGTCCTCCGCCAATTCGCCGTCGCCGGAAAACGCGTTGATGACGCCGTTGCGATAAGTGGCCGCGTCATCGGCTGCCAGTGGCGTACGATCGAGAACCGCCAGGCCCATGCCGCGGTCAATGATCGCGCCAGCCTCCCGAGGCGTCTCATCCGAGAAGTTCAAGAGAATGACCACGGGTACAGGCTTCTTGGCGGCGTTCGGCAGATAAAGCGGAACACGGAAGTTGAAGCGGCCCGCATGGGGCGTATCGAACGCAATCTCGACGAGCTTACGTGTGGCTCGGCCATCGAGCGCGTGGCGGTCTTCCTCGACCACTTGAAACTTCATATTATCCGGCCGCTCAACCGGATTGCGACCGTAGACTTGTTCGCGAAATAGTTCCAGAATCTCAGCCCGCCGCTTGGGCCACGCGTCCCGCGTCACCGGTGTCCCGTCGTTGTTCACCNNGTTGTTCACCAATGGGTTCGGCAGCGTATACGGCAGCAACTTTGCCTCGTCGAAATTGGTGTCTTTCTTTTTCGACGCGGCCGCAACTACCTCTGGCGATGCAGTCCAACCGGGCTTTGACCCTTCAGCCATTGCAATCGAGGCGAATGCAGCCAGGGTGATGATGAATAGGAAGGAAATACTGGTCTGGATCATGGTCGTATCCTTGACGTGTTGATGGAGCGGTTAACTTTGGTCGATGGTGGCGGCGTATTTGTTGGAAGTGGTGATCGGGGCAGAGGCGGAAGCCATGGGTTGGCCGCGCTCATGCCGGCCCCACCAAGCGTCGGCCTCTTCGATCGACCACGCATTCGCCTCTGGGCAACGCATGATGAGCTGAGCCAGATCGCGCGCCGTTTGTGGCCGCTTCGCCCGCGATTTTTCCAGGCAGGCGAGGAGCGCGCTTTCGAGCGCACTTGGAATCTGGGTCCGTGTTCGCTCTGAGGGAGGGGTTGGCGGCGTTGCCACATGCTTTTGGCATAGGTCTACAACATTGTCCGCGTCAAACACAGGTTGACCCGTGAGCAGAAAATAGCCGACGGCCCCGACAGCATAGAGATCGCTGCGTGCATCGACCGAATTTGGGAGCTGGATCGCCTCAGGCGACATGTAGAGCGGCGTTCCGGTCAGTGAACTTTGCTGCGTCTGGCCGGATTGCTTCACATCGTCGAGCGCCTTGACCAGCCCGAAGTCGAGTACTTTCACCACGTCTGGCTCGCCGCCACGGCGATTGAACATGATGTTGGCCGGCTTGATATCGCGATGAACCAAGCCCGCGGAGTGCGCTTCGTATAACGAGCTGCAGACCTGTAAGAGAATACGAATCACACGCGGGACCGGCTGCGGGCCATACTTTTCGACGAGCGCTTGCAGGTCGATGCCGTCCAGGTACTCCATCGCGTAATAGAACACACCCTCTGGGGTGCGGCCATAGTCGTAAATAGCGATGGTGTGCGGATTGTTGAGCTGACTGGTGATCTGCACCTCGCGTTCGAATCGTTCGAGCGTTCCCTCATTTACGCGATCGACATCCAGCATCTTGATGGCAGTCGGCCGGCGGAGCATTGCGTGATGCCCTTTATAAACGATGCCCATGCCGCCGGCGCCCAGCTTGCGTTCCAGTTTGTACTGGCCGATTTGCTGGGCTTCGATCGCGGCTTTTTGAGCTTCGCGCCGCATCCGGGCCAACAGTATTGTGAACACGAATATGGCGGCNNTATGGCGGCCGCGCTCGCGGCCAAGAGCGCGAATAGTCCCCAAAAAGTCCATCGCAAAATCGTCAATGGTCGAAATGCCTCGGCGACGTCCATTTCCGTGGCCACGCCGATATCGCCATCCGGCAACCACTTCCAAGCGCCTACCACGGGGACGCCGCGATAGTCGCGGTATCCGATGACGTTGACGCCGGAGCGGCCCGCAGTCGCTTCAGCGGCCATCAAAGTGAGAGGCAGTTCTTGGCGGCGTTGCGTGGGGCGGAATCCTTGCGTGATGTTGCCGCCGGGATCGCGAATTAGCAATTGCAATATGGAACGAGAATTTTCTTCGTCTGGCAGAAGGCCGTTGAGAATTAATTCCTCGTCAAAGCGGCTATTGGAAACCATTCGGCCCGTCTTATCGAAGGCGTAGGTTTCGCCCGTCTTGCCGAATTCTCCCAGACGCATGATGCGAGTAAATTCCTGCTCAGGCCGGATTCGGAGTGCCAGCACGGCCACCACCTGAAAGCTTTCGTCGCGCACCGGCGCACAGACAAACATCGTGGGCAAGTCCGTCCGCAGCCGCCCCGATTCATCTTTCATTACAGCGACGCTATTGAATGGCGGCGATAGACATGCCGCCTTGGTATCGAAACAACGTGACAAAAATGAATCGTATTCAGGAACGTCCCGAAGTCCTATGAGTTCTGCCCTGCCTGAAGCCACAATCTGCTTACGCTTATCGGCCACAAAATATCCAGCGTAGTCGTACGCGCTGAGTGCAGGACCCAGTGCTTTATCCAGCTTGACGCGAAGTGCTGCGATAGCTTCATCATCGGCGTTTTTTGTTTTATCACCTGTCATTTCCACCAACTGATTGACAAACTGTCGCGTTTCTAGATCGTTCGCCATAGATTCGCTGTTCGACTCTTGTACCTTGTACCACGTTTCCAACATAGCCGTTTCAACGCCAAGCAAAGTTTCCAATTGCGAGCGCAGGCCGTCTTCCATGGTCGTCTCAATGGCACGCCGCACTCCCCAGCCGATCAAAGACAAAATCACGACGGCGATGATCGGCCAGATCCAAATCTGCTTCTTGAGAAATAATCCAGTGCGGCTGATCGTTCGCCCCACGCTGCCGCTAGCCCATGTCATGTGGGGCGACGGGTGGCGAGTGCCGCCGCTCGTTCTGCTGAATAGACTGAGCAATTTCTTCATGGTGCAAATTCAAAAATGCGAGAAGCAATCGGGCTCACCTGGCAAGGGTAGTAGTCGCTCTCGATTCAAGACTTGTGCTTTGTGGGCCTATTATCGCTGACTGGTCAACCAAAGAATTTCAGTATAATCTGTCCTATCACCACTTTCACCCAATCAGGATGGCCATATCCGGGTGATACCCCACGAATCGCGTTTGTATCGCAAGGAAGCGCGTGGACCAATTAAGCGAGATTCTTCGGCAGGTTTGGGGGTACGACGACTTTCGCCCCTTGCAGGCCGAAGCGATGCGCGCCGTGCTCGACGGCCGAGATTCGTTGGTCGTCTTGCCGACTGGCGGAGGCAAGAGCTTGTGCTTTCAGGCCCCTGCTCTGGCCTTGCCTGGCTTGGCTGTTGTCGTTTCGCCTCTCATTTCCTTGATGAAGGATCAGGTCGATTCGCTCGTCGATTGCGGCGTGCGTGCGGCGTGCGTGAATAGCACGTTGTTAGCGGCCGAGAAGCGGCAAATCGCCGAGGAAATCCGTGCCGGCGAGTTAAGACTCTTGTATCTCTCACCGGAACGATTGCTCACGGAACGAACGATCGAGTTTCTTCAACAAGTTCCCCTCTCGTTCATCGCCATTGACGAAGCCCACTGCATCAGCGAATGGGGTCACGACTTCCGGCCCGAATACCGTGGCCTGAGAGTCCTTAAAGAGAAATTCCCCAATGTTGCGCTCCATACTTACACCGCTACCGCCACGCCCCACGTTCGCGATGACATTGTCCGCGAGTTGGGCTTGCGCGCGCCGGAAATTCTCGTCGGTTCCTTTGATCGGCCTAACCTGATTTATCGCGTCCGCAGACGCAGCAACTTACTCCAACAAATTCGCGAAGTGATCGATCGCCATGCAAACGACCCTGGAATCATCTATTGCATTCGTCGGGCCGATGTGGAGGAAATCGCAGCTCACCTGACAGGACTAGGCTATCAGGCGTTGCCTTACCACGCCGGCATGACGGACGAAGATCGCCGGCGAAATCAAGAGGCATTCATTAACGACCGCGCCCGGATCATCGTGGCCACTGTCGCGTTTGGGATGGGGATCGATAAGTCCGACGTGCGTTACGTGATTCACGCGGCCGCGCCGAAATCGCTAGAAAGTTATCAACAGGAGAGTGGCAGGGCCGGTCGTGACGGGTTGGATGCCGAGTGCTGGATGTTCTTTTCGGCCGCCGATTTTCAGACGTGGCGTAAGCTGCAGCAAGAATTGCCGCCTCACGCTTTTGAGATTGCTATGAAGCTGTTGGCCGCAATCGACGGCTTTTGCACGGGCGTCGCTTGCCGTCATCGGGCCATCCTGGAGTATTTTGGGCAGCAACTGGAAGGCGAGAACTGCGGGGCGTGCGACGTTTGCTTGGCTGAGGTGGACCTTGTCGACGATCCGCTCGCCGTGGCCCAAAAAATTCTCTCCTGCATTGTGCGACTAGGCGAAAAGTTTGGCGGCGAGTACGTTGCCCAGGTGCTCGTCGGATCGAAAGAAGAACGAATTCTGGAGCGCGGTCACCATGAGCTGACTACCTGGGGCATTCTCGCCGAACAAGACAAACGGAGCGTTCGGGGTTGGATCGATCAATTGGTCAGCCAGAACTTTCTCTCCAAAAGCTCCGATTACAATGTGTTGCAACTTACGCCCGCGGGCTGGCTTGTGTTGCGAGGGGAGCGGGCGCCACGGTTGTTGAAGCCGGCTCGGAAAGCGCGTAACGACGCACCGGCCGTGCAACATTCGTGGGAGGGTGTGGATCGGGCGCTGTTCGACGTGTTGCGGGCTTATCGCCGCCGCACCGCAGAGGAGCGCGGCATCCCGCCATTCATCGTTTTCAACGACGCCACGCTCCGCGACCTGGCCCGTCGCCGCCCGACGACGATCGAACAGTTGCTGGCCGTGCACGGCATCGGCGCGAAAAAGAGCGCCGAATATGGAGCCGATCTGCTGCGCGAAATTGGCGTTTACTGCCGGCGCAACAACGTTTCGATGGATGTCGATTCCACCGTTGCCGTCAGTCCACCCCATTTTTCGACGGAAGAGTCGCGAATCGCCCGCGCGTTTCGCCCCTTTGATAGGTGACTGCGGCGAAATGCACGGGTGCCCGCTACCGGGAACCTCAGCGTTACTTGTCTTTGACCTCGCCGCAATCCGCGATCACGATCTTCCCACGCGTCGCGCCCGACTGAGACCCCAGGCTCTCAATCTTTTTCACGACATCCATTCCTTCGATGACGCTGCCGAAGACGACATGCTTGCCGTCGAGCCAGGGGGTCTTGGCGGTGCAGAGAAAGAATTGCGAACCGTTTGTGTTCGGTCCCGCGTTCGCCATGCTCAACACACCAGGTCCGGTGTGCTTTAGCGTAAAGTTTTCGTCGGGAAACTTCTCGCCGAAGATCGATTTGCCACCCGTGCCGTTGCCATTCGTGAAATCGCCCCCCTGGCACATGAAGCCGGGGATTACGCGGTGGAATGGGCTACCTTTGTAACCGAAACCTTTTTCGCCCGTGCAGAGCACGCGGAAATTCTCAGCCGTTTTGGGCACTACGTCTGCACGCAGTTCCATCACGATCCGCCCCAGTTTCTGCCCGTCCACCGTGACGTCGAAAAAAACTTTGGGAAGTTTCTTTTGTTCGGCCGCATGGAGCATGGAGGCACCGAAGGCCGAACTGAGAACTGCGAATCCGAAAATGAATGAACGACGGGAAAGCATCTGCATCTCCGTATGCTGGGTGTTGGTTTTGTAGATACCAGTCGCACGGTAAAAATTGCGCACGTTCACAACTGGGATTGATGTTAGTCTAACGGAAAAGGAGCGAGAAAAAACCCCAAAATCAGCGGTCTCGACTACTGCTGGGCTTGGAATAGCCTTGGTTGCCTAGAAACCTCACGAATCATTCGATTGTTCTAAGCCGCATGCCTGCCAATGCACCAGCGCCGATGAGCAGGAGGAGCAAGGCACTTGGTTCCGGAACGAAGGAATTGATGCGCAGAGAGGGCACACCGCCGGGCCCTTGTTGAAACCATTGTCCATTCATGAAGTTCGTGCGTAGCGTTGCCGCCGAGGGCTCCTTGATTGTTAGATCCCCAAGTTGCCATCGAATGAGGAAACTGCATCGAAGCGATAATCCAGTAAGTGGAACCGGCAACGAGCGTGGGGTTGGTGTTCGACGTGGCCGTAACAATCGTCGGGTTGGCCGACGGCGCGGGCAGTTGAAAGCCAATGCTCTCAATCACGTTGCCTGGTAAGTTCCCCGCAGCGTTCGCGGCTAGTTCCACCTTGGCTAGGTTCGAGCCGTTCTGCAGGAAGAATCCTAACTCGGCCGATCCAAATTTTACATTCTGTGAGCCTGGCACCGTGAACGACGCGGCTCGGTGGATGAATCCTCCGGAGTTGAGGTTCCAAACCGGATAGGTTCCTGGAGTGGCGAAGAATGAATTATTGGGGCCTAGATTCGAGTAGATGACAGCGGCGGGCGAATTTCCGACTAATCCGATAAAGGCATAAAAGGCCGCCGCATACAGAAGCGCCACACGGCGTAATCGAGAGTATGTAATTTTGGAAGACTTCATGAGTTCAATTTCCTTAATGACGGATTCGAGTACGAATTCAGAGCAAAACGCTACGCAACAAAAGTAAAGAGACGCATGTCAAACAGATTCCAAGGGAGACGATCGAGTCTGCTTATGGGCCTTGCTCCCATAGAGCCGCGTTAAGCACGGCGACTTCGGCTAAATACGATCGGCGTCATGGCTACCAACATCAGCAGGCAAGAGGTTGGTTCTGGGATGCCCACGCCGACGCCAAAACTCACGTTATCCAAAAAGTTGCCGATCGTCTGAATTCCTCCGAACGCCGAGATTGACGCAAACGCGAAACGCATGTCGTTGCCTAACGTTAGGGGGCCAATCGTCCCCGCGCTGTACTGCGACCACGACGTGTTACCCGTTGAAAATTGCTGGTTGAACAGGATCGTATCTGCCGCCGTGCCAACGCCCCCCGCAGCGTTGTCTGTCCCCAAATCCGATATCCGAAGTTCCACCGTGTCGACTCCTCCACGGCCACGGTGCGCGAAGCTGTAGCCCACCCCGGAATTGGCTGGAATCCCAGAAACGTCTTGGTAAAGTGTCGACACAAAGTTGGCATTGAGTTCCGCATGCTGCGCGGCGTCTGCGGAAATGACGGTTTGGAATCCATTCGACCAAAGCTCGATCAGATCGTCGGGGGCTGTAGTATCCCAGCCGGGAACCAAGGACTCGTTAACAAGTGCGACGTTTGTGCCGGTGAGCGGAGGGATTTCGAAACTACCGTTGGTGATCACGTTCGCTCCCATCACAGCTTCAGTCGATCCAAAAACAACGGCAGCCAGGGCGAGAGCGAGTCGTATGTTGGATGAGCCCGGTTTGGTCACGCTGATCGGAAAAGAGACCATGGGAAAACCACCTGAGAGTTGAGGTTGTCGAAAATTCGAGAGGCATAATCCCGCAGGCGGGGCGTGTGCGCCGCCTGCGGGTTTGCAATCGATTGCACCTAGGCATTTCTCGAGCGGCGGACCGAGAGCATGCCAGCCAAACCGATGCCCATGAGCAGGCAGGCTGCCGGCTCAGGAATGATTGGTTGCGTGGTGTAGATCTCGAAGGCCAGATCCTTGGAGAATTGACCGATGCCAACCGCTCCTGGAATCAAACTCGCGGGACCGTCAGCGTTGTCGAGGTATTTCGTCTCGGCGTAGTTTTGCTGGAAGATGTTGGGCATCACGAATCCCATCGTGCCGGGCAGAATCCGCACGTCGCCCGTGACCGCGTCGTCTTGGAAGTGCCACACGGGCGTATTCAGACCGACCGTGCCCGCAATGGCTTCACCCGGAGGGAAGGGAGGTCCGACCACATTTGGCGAAGCCAGCGGATTTTGGATCGTGTAATCCCGGTTGTGCCAACCCCACTGGGTCACAAAGGGAGGAGGGCTGTTCGTGGGAAATGTGATGGTGTTCGGAACGTCTACCATGGCCACGATCTTCAGCCAGTAGATCGTATCCATCTTTTCGGGGAAGTCCTTGCCTAAGTGGAGTTCTGCGTTGTATTCGTAAAGCGATTCGCCAAGGATTGGATCCGGACCGCGGATAAGCTTTTCTGTANNTTTCTGTAAAGGTGCCCGATCCAGGCGATAGTGGGCCGCGCGTTACGACTTGATTCAAGAGAGGTTGATCCGGATGGCTGAAACTAGGGGCTGGACCTGCCGGATGATCCGACTCGAACGAAATCAGGAACTTATTCACGGGCATATTGGGATCTTGTGGTCCTTGCGCATTTAGATAGGAGCCCCACCACTTCACGTGAACAACGGGACTCGAGAGTTTGTCCGCGAAGTCGTCCGCCATGAAGCGCCCGGAATAGTCCTGAGGGGGTTGGGCGGCATTGCCGAAACCGTAGGCCGTACTTAGTTCATCGTGACCGCCGTAAACAGTGGTTTGGGGTGCGCCGTTAGGATCTAGGGAGACGATGGGAGTGTTGATCATGGGTTGCTGAGAAAACTTCAAGAGATCGCGACCCGGCAGCGGGTCAGCCATAGCGCCTGCCGCGAGGAAGCTTGCGTAGGAAATGAATGCGAATAGCCAACTGAACCAGATTTTTTTGCGTTGAATAGTCATGAGTGATTTTCCTAATGGTTTAAGTCTATGAATTTTGGAATGAACAAGCGGGAATCAATTTTTAGCCAAGGCGGTCTAACGGAGCACTTTTCTCCTCCGTTGTACTAATGCTACGCATATTCCGGCGGCAGATATCGCAAGCAGCAACGCGCCCGGTTCGGGAATTACCTGGTAGGTGCCCACCATTCTGTCGACGCGAAGACCTGTCGGACCGCCAGCGTTGTTGAGGTCGAACGTCAGCACATTCGTCCCCAGGACAAAGCCGCTAGTGATACTAAAGGGCCAGAGGGCGTTGAACCCACTGGCAACCGCGCCGGTAGGATTACCGTTGATGTTGATGTTGATGCTGCCGTCATCGGTGCTCCAGAGCCCGTTGATGCTGACAGTGCTCAAGTTCGTGTTGGCCGGCAGAGTGAATGTCGTTCGATAGCGATAGTTCCCGGCAGGCCCTTGGCTACTCGCCTCGGGACCGATCCAACGCGAACCGGCTCCAGGCGTGTAGTTGTTTGCGACCCAGGGCGGGAAGGGAAAAGCCGTATCGGTTACTGTTCGAGCAAGCATCGGGCCGCTAGGCGAGACGCTAATGATGTAATGTGGATCGACCATTCCTCCAAGCGGGAGAGCATTGTTAAAGTTGTCCACACCAGTGTTGTAGAGGTTCGAAATCGTCGCCGCTGACAACGTGTTGGCAGCCAACAACGATCCGAGAAGGAAACCGAGGCATAACCGCGTTATGCCAACATATCTTTTGAACTTCATGAGATCGTACTCCTTACCGACATTGCGGTCGGCGTGCGAGGGTTTTGATGAGAGGTAAGGCGCGAGAAAGGACCGAGGCAGCTAAAAGGCGACAGCCAACTGCCGATGACGTCCGCGACGATTCGCACCGTTAAATTCCCGCGCTTTGCGGCGTGCCGCCGCGCCGCCACGGCTACGGACTTGCGCCTTAATGCGCGACGCGTGCGAACGTACAGGGCAGGCGCCGTCTCGACGATGGCTGATCCGTTCGAATCGCTCGAGTTCGATCGAATCGTCGTAATCTTGTCGGTTACTTCCAGCAGGGTTGCTCCAAATCGTCATGGCTTGAGATCCTTATTTTCCGGATGAGAGTGAAATTGATTCTTTGGGGAACAATGAGTGAAACGGCGCAGCGGATGGTGGTCGCGGCCGCTTCAGGGAGGTCGCATCAGATCGGAGGGAAATTCAATGGTCGAACCATGTTCGTTTTCAGCAACAACAGGAGTCAAATTGTGCGCATTAGTACGAATGCTCCGAGCCGGTCTTTGCAGCATTGGCAACAACGCGTCAGCAACGAAAGACATCGAGTGGCCGACGATCGGAAAAAAACTGTGCGCGCCGGCGGCGCGAAACACTGCCTCCACATGGCCGTCCATCTGAAAGGCGACGGCGACACGAATTGGCCGAGCGCCTCGATCTCGCGACCAGGCGATGAGCTTCGCCGTAGGCGTCACACTGCGCGGATCATCCAACCAAAACAGCACACATTCCGGATCGTGCTGAGAGAGCTCGTGCTGAAGCCGGCGTGGGGTTGCGCCCAATAGCAACGGCCAATCACAACAGTCTGCCAAATCGTTAAGCGGTTGGGTCGAGTCGGATCGCGTCGAAGCGATCAATCCGAGCGACGAGTGCTTGACTACCATCGAACGGCCTCCATCTTGTTGTGTCCGACGAACTGTGGGACACACGGCCGTCCTATAAGCGAACCCGATGCCAATTGCTTGCTACGCGTGTGCAAGTATTCCTAAGCGCTGATTCTGTTAGGAGTTGCGAGTGATAATTCGCGAGATGGCCACAGCATGAGACGCTTAAGGCGATTGGTACATTCTGTACCGCACGAAAGATGGCGTGCGTGCAAACGGCATTGCGCATCAGGACTTATAATGTTCGCGGCACAAAACGCTCCAATGGAACATTTCGTTCCACTGCAAGAGCCGAAGCTTATTGCGGACGAATACGGGCCAAATGCTGCAGGCCGTGGAGCACGATCTTGCGGCGTAACCGATGCCGCTCGATATCAAGCAGCCTGGCCGCATCTGTTTGATTACCTCCCGTCACTTTGAGGACGTGGGCGATTAATAATCGCTCCGCGTCGGCTAGTCGCGGAATCGCAGCGGTGAAGTCCAGACTAATTTCTAAAGATGAATCGCCCGCCGTTTCCGGACGAAACTCAGCAACCTCCACTGGCAAATGTGCCGTCTGAATCGTACGGTCGCCGCAATAAAGGAACGCGCGCTCCATCGCGTTCCGCAGTTCACGCACGTTACCCGGCCAGTCGTAACGCGTGATCGTCTCTTCCACTTCCGGCGATAGAGCTTTGATGGGCTCTTCATAGCTGCTCGCCACTTCCTCCAGAAAGCACTTGGCAAGCGGCAACACGTCGGCACGACGCTCGCGTAGCGGCTTAATCGACAAACGGACCACATTCAAACGGAAGTAAAGATCTTGCCGAAACGTTCCTTCGCGGACCATCTTCGCGAGGTCTCGATGGGTCGCGGCGATTATCCGCACGTTCACGGGAATCGGTTCCGTGCCACCGACCGGCACCACGGTTCGCTCCTGCAGACAGCGCAACAACTTTGCCTGCACGGCCAGCGGCAATTCACCAATTTCGTCGAGAAAGAGCGTGCCGCCGTCTGCACAGCGCACAAAACCCATTGCGGCGGAAACCGCGCCTGTGAATGCGCCTTTGACATGGCCGAAAAGCTGCGACTCCATAAGCTCGGTCGAGAAGGCCGTACAATCGACCGGGACGAAAGGCTGATCGGCGCGGCGGCTTAACGCATGAATTTCCCGCGCGGCTACTTCTTTGCCGACGCCTGTCTCCCCCTCGATGAGGACCGTTGCCGATCTGGGAGCGATTAATTCGATTTGAGAACGAAGCGCAAGAGATGTTTCGGAAGCGACCGAGAGATGCGACGATCTGTCGCACGGTCGCCCAAGTGTGGGCGCCGCGCTTGCCCCGCGCGTCGATGAACCTATCATTAGCCCCTCGTTTCTGCTTAGAGAAGAGGCCGGTTCAGAAGAAGAGTTAGCCCGCTATGCGCAAATTATTTTCTTAACAAAATCTTAATAGATTGGATTTCCATGTCAATGCGAACCAGCGAATTCCGGCCGAATGCCACCTATCTGGGGTGTAGGCGGGAGGTCGGAATTTTGCCTCTCTTCATGCCGGTTGCGTGTGACAAAATGTAAGGAACATCAGTCCGGAGCACGACTTACACCGAAAGACAGAAGAGTTTTGCGAAAGGGCAGGCGTCCGAAGAGGGGTTGGAAAGGTGCGGCCGGTTGCGGACGGAGAACGGCAAGCTGCGCAGAAGCATTGCGCATAAGTCGGGGTGAGGGTTCTGCGCAGCGGATGATTCAAGGGGAATCGCGGGCTTTGTTGGGGAAAATTTTGGAGTGCTCTCAAACTGTGCGCGCGGAATTTTTTGTTAGGTTTTGGCCACCGTTTGTGCTAAGGTG
>CXWJ01000738.1_pt1 | contig 31940 bp, 25 predicted proteins | sample 590841 | NCBI WGS metagenome assembly CXWJ01 (sample SAMEA3498367, study PRJEB10139) | wastewater metagenome | biome: wastewater treatment plant; material: activated sludge | place: Austria | collected 2015-01-21 | reverse complement strand
AAACCCGAGTATCAGTCCACGTGGATGGAAGGAAGCGGCGAGTAAAAGTGAGCCTTCGGAAGCCTATAAGTCTTCCGAAGGCTTTGATGACAACTGAAGTTACGCGATCTAGCCACAGAGACGCGGAGTCGCAGAGAGAAAAGATAAAATGGTTTTCTCAGCGTCTCTGTGACTCTGCGGCAAAAACATTAGGCGAGACAATAAGCCCATGAAACCAAAAACCTCCCCCAATTCAAATTTTGAAACGATCAGCAAGCGCATCCAAAAGGAAATGAAACGCCTGCGCGTCCCCGGCGTTGCCATCGGCATTCACCACAAAGGCAAAGAATGGACAGCGGGATTCGGCGTGACGAGCCTCGAAAACCCCTTGCCCGTTAATTCCGATACGTTGATGCAAGTCGGTTCGATCAGCAAGACATTCACCGCCACGCTGTTGATGATGCTGGCTGAACGAGGGAAAGTGAAGCTCGACTTGCCTGTGCGAAGATATATCAAAGATTTCAAACTCAAAGATGAAAGTGTGGCAAAGAAAGTGACCGTGAGGCATCTGCTCACGCACACAGGTGGATGGGTCGGCGATTACTTCAACAGTTTCGGCGATGGCGACGACGCGCTGGATAAAATGGTGAAGGATATTTCCCATCTCCCGCAGATACAACCGCTGGGGAAAATCTGGTCATACAACAACACGGGCTTCAACGTCGCGTCACGAGTCATCGAAGTGGTGACGAAAAAACCCTACGAACAAGCGCTGCAAGATATGTTGCTTGACCCGCTTGGCTTGAACATGTCGTTCCTCTATCCGAGCGATATTCTCTTCACGCATCGCTTCGTCGTTGGACATTATCGCAAGGACGGGAAAACTCACGTGTCGCGTCCGTGGGCGATTGGCAGGGCAGGCAACGGCGTGGGAGGAGTTGTCAGCACGGTCAATGATCTGTTGAAGTATGCGCGCTTCCACATGGGCGATGGAAAATCACCATCGGGAAATAAAATCATCAAACGAAAGTCATTGCAAGCCATGCGCGTCAAGCAGGTCAGCGCGGGCGGNNCGACTTGTATTTTGGAATCAAACTCAAATCGCCGAAGCCGATGAAGAATCCGCAGGATGGGAAAGAATTCATCGGGCGATACAAAATCGGCACAGAATGTTTCGATATCAAGACCAAAGGGAAATACCTCGTTTTTCATCACATCCCGCTTGGCGGATTCCCCACGCCCGACGAGCCGCCGGGTCCCGCGTTACCACCGATGCGATTCGCCTTCTACGAAAAAGACAACCTCATCGGCTTGGACGAACCCTACAACGGCGCGCTTGCCGATATCATCCGCGATGAAAAAGGGCGCGTGAAATATTTCCGCGTGGGCGGGCGCGCGCATTTGAAGATCAAATGAAATTTAAAACAAAAATCGCAATCGCATCTGCCGCGTTGATCGCGATATTTGCTTGCAACTTACCCAGCGCGCAACCGCCTTCGGATGAAAGCCAAGTCCCGCCTGAGATCGAAACTCAACTCATGGAGGGTCTCCAAAACGGCGCGGACGTTCCCATCACCGCGACGTTTTCGCCAATCCCAAGTTTAACATCCACAACAAATCCAAACGCGGCAACGGCAACCATCACGCCGACATATTCCGTCCCCATGCTCACCGTGCGCGAACAAACCAATTGCCGCGCGGGACCCGGTCAGGATTACGAAGTTGTTTTCACCTATTTGCCGAATGCAAAACTGGAGATCGTCGGCAATTATGGAATTGAAAATTACTGGTTGGTCAAATCAAACGAAAGCCCAACCGGTCAATGCTGGTTGTGGGGTGAATACGTTGAGGTCAGCGGCAGTTACTGGGCAGTATCAAGTGTCACGCCTCCGCCAACTTCCACGCAACCGCCGCCGAACGCGCCAACATTCCAATCGTGGGATTACACCTGCACATTCAATGGAATCAATAACGACCTCAACGTGATCTTGACATGGTCCGATAAATCCAACAACGAGACGGGTTACCGCGTCTTTCGCGATGGAGGTTTGGTCGCTGAACTCCCAGCCGGCTCAGCCACTTACGCAGACAAGATCGCGGTCAACTCCGGTCAAGGTGTTGGTTATCGCGTCGAAGCGTACAATGTCACTGGAACGGCGAGTACGTCCACGATCTCGATTACATGTCCGTGAGACAAGTAAACAAACAAGTAGACAAGAAAAGGTCGCGGGATGATGAACATCCACGCGACCTTTGGTTTTATACGCAGTCTTGCCCTGAGCGAAGTCGAAGGGGCGAAATCGAATTACGCTTCTGCCATTTGTTCTTTGATCTTCTTCGTCTGCTTACCGCGATCATCGGTGTTGAGGATCCGTTTGCGAATGCGATACGACTCAGGTGTAATTTCGAGCAGTTCGTCGTCAGAGAGGTACTCCACCGCTTCGTCGAGAGACATGCGGCGGGGCGGAGTGAGGCGGATTTCCATATCCCCACCCGCCGAGCGGATATTCGTCAGGTGCTTCTTCTTGCACACATTGATGGGCATATCCTGCCCGCGCGTGTTTTCACCGATCACCATACCTTCATAGACAGAAACGCCAGGACCCACAAACAATGTGCCGCGATCTTCCGCGTTCTTCAAAGCATAAGCGGTTGTTTCGCCCATCTCCCATGCCACCAGCGAACCCGTCGCGCGCGTGGACATGGGTCCCGCCATTTCATCGTAGCCATGAAAGATCGTGTGCATCACACCCGCGCCGCGCGTGGAGGTGAGGAACTGATAACGAAAGCCGAGCAATCCGCGCGTGGGCGCGATGTAGACCATGCGCGTCATTCCGCCACCCGCGTCCTGCATTTCGGTCATCAAGCCCCGTCTACTCCCCAGCATCTCCACCACCGCGCCGACAGTTTCGTTGCTGGTTTCAATATGCACTTCTTCAAAGGGTTCGAGCAACGCGCCATCGTCCGCTTTGTGAAAGATCACTTCGGGGCGCGAGACTTGAAATTCATAGCCTTCGCGTCGCATCGTTTCGATCAGGATGCCTAAATGCAATTCACCGCGACCAGAAACTAAAAAGTTTTCAGCCGAATCGGTTTCTTCCACACGCAACGACACGTTCGTGCGAAGTTCTTCGAACAATCTTTCACGCAGGTTGCGCGATGTGCCCCACTTCCCTTCTTTTCCGGTGAATGGAGAGGTATTCACGCCAAACGTCATGCGGACGGTGGGTTCCTCCACTTTGATGGTAGGCAATGCGACCGGGTTCGCGGGGTCAGCCAGTGTTTCGCCGATGGCAATCTCTTCCAGCCCTGCCAGTGAAACAATATCACCCGCGCTTGCGGTTTCGATCTCGATCTTGTTCAAACCCTGAAAGGTGTACAAATATTTTGCCGATTCAGCCAAATTACGCCCATCCGTAGTTAATCGCGCGAGTCGTTGACCCGCTTTGATCTTGCCTGCAAAGATTCTACCAATCGCGGTGACGCCGCGATAATCGTCATAGCCCAATGTAGTGACGAGCAGTTGCAGAGGCGCATCCGCGTCCACGTTAGGCGCGGGGATGTGATTGAGGATCACGTCGAACAATGGTTGAAGGTCCGGGCTCAGCTCAGTCGTGAGTCCGGCGCGTTGGTCAATTCCGATGGCGTAGATGACCGGGAAATCCGCTTGTTCTTCTGTCGCGCCGAGTTCGATAAATAAATCAAAAGTTTCGTTGAGAACGCGCGAAGGTTCGGCGTCTTTGCGATCCACCTTGTTGATGACGACGACCGCTTTGTGTCCCATTTGAAGCGCTTTCTTGAGAACGAAACGCGTCTGCGGCATGGGACCTTCCGCCGCGTCCACGAGGAGGAGCACGCCGTCCACCATGTTCATCACGCGTTCGACCTCGCCGCCAAAGTCTGCGTGACCGGGCGTGTCCACGATATTGATCTTGATGGGTTTGCCGGTCTTGGGGTCGTTGAGCGTGATGGCGGTATTCTTGGCAAGGATAGTAATGCCACGTTCGCGTTCGAGATCGTTGGAATCCATGACGCGTTCTTCCACGTGTTGGTTATCACGGAAGGTATGCGATTGGCGCAAGAGTCCATCCACGAGGGTGGTCTTGCCGTGGTCAACGTGAGCGATGATGGCGATGTTTCTGAGATCGGTACGTTCGGTAATCATTGAGGGGTCTACTTTCGAGAGGAGAGATCAAGAGAATTTGAGGATTAGAGAAATGGAGACTGGAGATTGGAGATTGGTTTCCCTGTTTACGTGTTTACTTGATTCCGTGTGTACTTTTCCAATGCGACAAAAAAGCCCCAGCCGGTGATGAGCGAGGGCTTTCGAGAGCCTTCCAATGTCCATGACGTGCGGGCGGTATTGTATCAGATTGTTTGTGAATTCAGCAAGGGATGCTATAATCCGCGCCATGCGATACGAAAAGTTCGGCAAAGTATTTTTGTGCATCGGCGTGCGTGGATTTAGGACGACCCCACCCCCTCGAATCGCGCCTGTTGCCTGAACGGATTTATTATTCGTTGGATTACGCCACAGACGCTCGTGGCGTTTTTTGTTTAATTCATCCGAGACCTCACAGGTCTCAAAGACCTGTGAGGTCTGAACCATATAATTTGGAGCAAACATGATCTCGATCACAATTTCAAACGCCACACTCATTCTCGGCTCACACGCCATCTTCCGCGACCTGAGTTGGGAGATTCAACACGACCAGAAGATCGGCTTGATCGGACCGAACGGCGCGGGGAAATCGTCGCTGTTCAAGCTGATCGTTGGCGAGCACGCGCCCGAAAAAGGCGGGGCGGTCATCCGCGCGAAAGGCGTGACGGTTGGCTATCTGCCTCAACATCCCGAATTCGACCCAGAGCGAACCGCGATCTCGCTTGCGCTGGAGGGAAATCCGCGCGTGGCAGAAGTGGAAGCGGAGTTGCGGCGCGTCGAATCGAAATTGGGCGAGCCTGAAGTGTATGGCAACCCGAAATCATTGGAAAAAACGTTGGACGCACAGCACAAATTGCTGGAAGAATTCGAAGCGCTTGGCGGCGCGAATTACGAATCGCGCGTCCGCGAAATACTGCGCGGACTTGGCTTGCCCGAATCGGATTTTGAGAAACCTGTCCGCGTGTTGAGCGGCGGGCAGAAAAAGTTGATCGGGCTGGCGCGGCTGATGCTGGCGAAACCGTCCGTGTTGTTATTGGATGAGCCAGACAATCATCTCGACATGCCCGGTAAAGCGTTTCTCGAAAAACTGATCAACGATTACGATGGCGCGGTGGTCATCATTTCGCATGACCGATATATTCTCGACGCGGTGGCGAGTCACATCGCCGAGATCGAAGATGGAAGAATCACAACCTTTGCAGGGAATTACACCGAATACATCATTGATAAAGAAGAACGGCTCGCGCGGCAGGAGGAGTTGTATCAAATTCAACGGCGCGAGATCGGGCGGTTGGAGATGGCGTTGAAACGATACAAGCAATGGGTTGTCTTCAACGACAAATTTGCGACGCGCATTCACAATATGGAGGCGCGCATTGACCGCATCGAAAAGATAGACCGCCCTGTGCTTGAGCGCCGCAAAATGGATTTGTCGTTGAATGGTTGGCGCGGGTCGAATCAGGTGTTGGAGTTTGAGGGGGTGAGCAAGGTATTTACACATCTAACCTCTGGTCTCGATACGTCCCGCGCCGCTTCGACTGCGTTCGTCGCGAAGAACGCTCCTCACTCCGCTCAGCGAGGCGGTACTACTCGACCAGCGATTTTGAATGAACTCAACTTCCTCATTCGGCATGGCGAGCGTGTAGGACTCGTCGGCGCGAACGGCGCGGGGAAGTCTGTGTTGCTGCGATTGATTCTCGGAAAAGAGAATCCGACGAGCGGCGAGATCAGGATCGGGCCGAGCGTGAAGATCGGACATTACGCTCAGGAACATGAAACGCTGGACTTCGATCAATCCGTGCTGGACACGGTGCGACTCGGCGGCAATATGAGCGAGGGACGCGCCGTTTCTTTCCTGACCCGTTACCTGTTCACCTATCGTCAAGCGACTCAAAAGGTCGGTTCGCTCTCAGGCGGCGAACGGAGTCGGCTTCAGCTGGCGTTGCTCGTCCTTTCGGGCGCAAACTTCCTCCTGCTCGATGAGCCGACAAACAACCTCGACATCGCCTCCGCCGAAGTGTTAGAGAACGCGCTGGACGATTTCAATGGGACGGTGCTCGTCATTTCGCATGACCGTTATTTTCTGGATCGAACCGTAAACCGTATTTTCGAGTTAAAAGATGCGCGCATCACCGAATACGTCGGCGGCTACAGCGACTACGCGGAAAACGTTGTGAAAAATAAGGAGAACCCATGACCATGCTGGAAACCGAGAGGCTAAGCCTGCGGAAATTTTCAACGACAGACGCTGAATTCATCTTCAAATTACTGAACGAGCCGTCGTTCATTCAAAACATCGGCGATCGCGGCGTGCGAAGCGCGCCCGACGCGGAGGGATACCTCGAGCGCGGTCCGCTCGCCAGTTACGCCAAAAACGGATTCGGTTTGCTGGCGGTAGTTTCGAAAGAGACCGGCGAAATGATGGGTATGTGCGGTTTGATCAAACGCGAGGCGCTGGACGATGTGGATATCGGATACGCGTTCCTGCCTCAGTTCTGGTCGCGCGGCTTCGCCGTGGAGGCGGCGCGACGAGTGGCGGATTCCGCCAGCGAGAATTTCGGGTTGGCGCGAATCGTCGCCATTGTGGATCCGGCGAACACAGCCTCGATCCGTTTGCTTGAACGGATCGGCTTCACGTACGAAAAAATGGTCAGGCTCACTGCGGACGATATCGAATTAAAATTATTCGCGCGTCGCTTGAAGGCAGACTGAATAAGCGGCGAACTCATAGAGATGAGAGATTCAAAAACAAACTTGCTCCCCTACCTCGAAGCCGCTTTCGCCGCCACTGTTTGGGGCGCGTCGTTCATTGCCACCAAAGTTGCGCTGAATGATGTCTCGCCGATCACCATCGTGTGGCTCCGTTTTGGGATAGGATTGCTAGTGCTTGGCGCGGCGGTCGCGCTGCGAAAACAATTTTCATTGCCGAAGAAAAACGAATGGGGTTATTTCGCGCTGCTCGGCTTTTTGGGGATCACCTTTCATCAGTGGCTGCAATCGAACGGCTTGCAAACCTCCGAGGCTGGCGCCACCGCGTGGATCGTGGCGACGACGCCGGTCTTTATGGCGGTTCTNNTTGCCTTTTTCGGTGTTCTGCTTATCATTTCGGATGGAAACCTCGCTTCGATCTCGATTGGGAAATTTGGCGCGCCGGGCGACGCGTTGATCCTCGTCAGCGCGGTCAACTGGGCAGTCGTATCGGTCCTCTCGCGGCGCGGGTTGAAAACGACATCGGCGAGCCTGTTCGTTTTTTACATGATGCTGTTTGGCTGGTTGTTCACGTCGGCGCTTTTTGTTGGGAACGGCTTATATATAGAAGTCCCCGCGTTAACTTTCAATGGCTGGCTTGGAGTCGCTTTTCTCGGCGTCTTTTGTTCCGGGCTGGCGTACATCGCGTGGTACGACGCGTTGCAAGCATTGACCACCGCAAGCGCCGGCGCGTTTTTATATATAGAGCCGCTGATCGCGCTGGTGGTCGCTTTTTTCGTGCTGGGCGAGGCGATCACGCTCGCGTCGCTGGCGGGTGGGGGCGTCATCCTACTGGGGGTCTGGCTGGTGAACAAAAGTTGAGGCGCGGCTGAGGCGGCTAGGGGAAATCAAGCCTCACTGTCTGGGCGAAGCGGGTTCTTCATCCAAATAAAAAATGTGGGTGTATAATCCGGTCACTATATTCCCACGAAACGGAGGAAAGACTCATGGCAAGCGTAACGTTCGACCACGTGTTTAAAAAGTATGGTGATGTGACTGCTGTAAATGATCTGAACATTCAGATCGAAGACAAGGAATTCCTTGTCTTGGTAGGTCCCTCGGGGTGCGGCAAAACTACTGCCCTGCGATGCCTGGCTGGCTTGGAGGAGATTAGCGGCGGCGAAGTCCGCATTGGCGACCGCGTGGTAAACGATGTGGCGCCGAAAGACCGCGATATTGCCATGGTCTTTCAGTCATACGCGTTGTACCCGCATCTTTCGGTGTACGATAACATGGCGTTCGGCTTGAAACTGCGCAAGACCCCGAAGGAGGAAATCAAGCGTCGTGTGAGCGAGGCGGCAGACACTCTCGGCATTCAGGATTTTCTACAACGCAAGCCGCGCCAACTTTCGGGCGGTCAACGCCAGCGTGTGGCGCTGGGGCGCGCCATTGTGCGCGAGCCGAAAGTCTTTTTATTCGACGAACCGCTTTCGAACCTGGACGCCAAATTGCGCGTGCAGATGCGCTCCGAGATCAGTAAGCTTCATCAGCGTTTGCAGACCACCTTCATCTATGTGACTCACGACCAGATCGAAGCCATGACCATGGCGACGCGCATTGCGGTGATCAACAAGGGCGTGTTACAGCAATTGGATACGCCGCAAAATTTGTATGACCGTCCGAACAATCTGTTCGTGGCTGGCTTCATCGGCTCGCCCGCCATGAACTTCTTCCGTGGAAAACTGCGCAAAGACGGGGAAAAACTTTTGGTAGACGCCGGCGATTTCTCTCTTACGATCCCCGCCCAGAAGGCAAAGCCCTACGAAGCGAGCGCCGGAAAAGATATCATTTTCGGCATTCGCCCGGAGAACGTTCACGACGCTGAGTTCGTGCCGATGAATATCGACTCGGAGAAAGTGAACGTAAAAATAGACGTGACCGAGTTAATGGGCAACGAAATTTTCCTATACCTGTTGAGCGGGCAGAACACGTTCGTCGCCCGCGTGGACCCGCGTTCGAAACTGCGCGTGGGTCAGCAGGCGCAAGTCGCCTTCGACATGGATAACTTCCATATCTTCGACGCGCAGACGGAGCAGGCAATTCGCTAGTGGAAAGGAGGCGATGTCTCTAAGAAGCAAAAATCTGATGGTGCCATTTCGACGTAAATTACTTTAAACTTTTCAAGGAGAAGAAAATGAAATCGAAACTGATGCTTCTTATCAGCATCCTGGCAATCGCCACCATGGTTCTCACCGCTTGCGGCGCTGGCAAATCGAACGAACCCGTGACCATTACGCTCTGGGAACAGGAAGGCGATGACGTGGATGTGTTCATTGACGGGTTGATCGCGGACTTCCAGACCGCCAATCCCAACATCACCGTTGAGCGCACGCACTATGAAAACGAAGCCCTGCGCGACCAGTTCCAGACTGCCTCGCTTGCCAATGCCGCCCCCGATGTTGTCCGCGTGCCGAACGACTTCGCCGGTCCTTTCAGCGCGCTCGATATCGTCGCCCCTTCCAAGGACATCTTTGATGATAAGTTCCTTGGTCAGTTCTTTCAGGGCGCGCTCGACCCGGCTGTTGTCGCTGGAACCCTGTATGGCGTTCCCGACAACTACGGCAATCACTTGATGTTGATCTATAACAAAGACCTGATCGCCGAACCCCCCGCCACCTTTGAAGATCTCATTGCCAAAGCAAAGGAACTGACTACTGGCGATATTCAGGGCTTCGCGTACAACCTGAACGAGCCTTTCTGGGGCGCGGGATTCTACGGCGCCTTCGGCGGCTGGCCCCTCGACGCCAGCGACAAGCCTCAGTTCAATAACGATGCTTTCAAGAATTACCTCGCCTTTGTCGCCAGTCTGAAGACCGATGGCGTTGTCCCCGCGGAATGCGACTACAACTGCGCCGATACCCTGATGAAAGACGGCAAAGCCGCCATGATCATCAACGGCGACTGGTCGCTTGGTGATTACACCAAAGCGCTCGGCGACAAGATGGGCGTTGCCCCCGTTCCGCCAATCAATGGCAAGCCCTATACCGAAATGACTGCTGGAAAATATTTCATGGTGTCCAATGCCGTTCTCGATGACGACGCCAAGAAAGACGCGGTCGCCGCGTTCATCACCTTCATGACTTCCGCTGATGTTCAGAAGAAGTGGCTCAGCGAGTTCAAGCGCCTGCCTTCCAACTCTGAAGTTGCGAAGGATCCGAGCATCGCCAACGATCCGATTCTGGCTGGCTCGATGGCCGCTCTGAGCGATGGGCGCGGACAACCCGCCGCTCCTGAAATGCGCTGCGCATGGGACGCCTGGCGCCCGAATCTCGAGGGCGTGATGGCTGGAACGCTCGCCCCAGCCGATGCCGCCGCCGCCGCGCAGACCTCTGCCGACGAATGTGTGGCTACCCTCGGTCAACCGACCGCCGTACCCTAGACACACTCAACACCAACCAATGAGGGGAGGCGCAACGCCTCCCCTCTTCTTTTTTAGCCACTGAGGGTCCGTAAACTAATAACTTCCCGCATTTTTGTTCGTTCGCAGTTGTACTGCGAACGGGATGCGCGATTTGCCAAGCAAATCGAACTGCATCCCCAACAAGGATTTTATATTTTTACAAACCCAGATCACGAGGTCTCAGTATGGAAAATAAACCCGCGATACGACGACTTCTTCCTTACTTGTACTGGTTGGGGGGATTGCTCATCCTTTATTTCATACTAAATCTTTTGATCTCGCCGTATTCCGCCGGTATTAGTCTCACTGCAAGGATGGTCGGAAAACGGATCGGGGAAATTGGATCCTTCCTGATCGGCATCTTCGCCGGCATCGGGTTGATCGAAGTCTATTTCTATCAGATCTTCTTCCGCCAGCCGAAGGATGCAAAATCAAAGACGATCATTCGAAGCCTGCAAACCCTGCTCGGGCTTTTCATGACACTTTCGATTTTTGCATTTTTTGAAATCACGGATCTGTTCCGCTCGGGCAACTCCATTCTTGGAGGCATTATCCGTTCGCCTTTGAGTCTGTTTGGCGGATTGCGATCCATTTTTACAGGCATCGGGCTGGACAAAGACCTGGCAGGCTTGATCGTCAGCCTCATTCTGGCATTAGCAGCCGCCGCGATTTTTTATTGGATCCAGAAAATAAGCAAGCCGCGCGTTAGTAAACTTGGTCTGCCGTACCTGCTGATTCTACCGGCGCTGATCGGCATTCTCTTTCTCATCATCTATCCCTTCTTGTTTGAGATCAAATTGGCATTCTCGAACGCGTCGCTTGGCACACAAGCCACAAAGAACGCGCAATACGGATTGATCTACGGTTGGGAAAACCTCGTCACCCTGTTCACCGGCAAAGTAGCGAAGGATGCAAAGTTCTTCGAGGTGTTTGGAAGAACCATTCTCTGGACTGTGATCAACGTCACCTTCCATGTCGCCGGGGGGATGGCTCTGGCGTTGCTCCTGCATCGCAAGATGAAGTTGCAGGGTTTCTATCGCACGCTGTTGATCGTGCCGTGGGCGATCCCCACCACCATCGCGGCAATGGCGCTTCGCAATGAATTTGACAGCCGCTACGGACTCTTCAACATTCTGCTCACAGACTTGAACACCTGGCTGGTTGGCATTAGTCAGGGGACGCTCAACGTTCCACTCATCGGCGACGCGTTCAACTGGCTGGCGCTGCACATCGGTCCCGTAAGTTGGAAACAGGATCCGTTCTGGGCATTCGTCTCTGTCCTCATGGCTAATATCTGGCTCGGGATTCCCTTTATGTGCGTCATCATCCTCGGCGGCTTGCAAAGCATTTCACAGGAATACTACGAAGCGGCTGAAATTGACGGCGCCAACTCGGTTCAGCAATTCCGCCACATCACCCTGCCGCTTCTGCGCCCCATACTCACGCCCGCCATCATCCTCGGCGTGGTGTGGACTTTCAACAAATTCGACATCATCTACCTCATCACGCAGGGAGGTCCGCAGGAGAAGACCGACATTCTGGTCTCTTCCATGTACAAAGCCGCCTTTAGTTTTTATCGTTACGGCTTTACAGCCATGTTCGCGCTGGTCATATTTATCATCCTGTTGATATTCACTTTGGTATATCTGCGCGCGTCCGGCGGACTGAAGTCTTCGACGGAATAGAATAGAGGAGTCACATGCCCGCCCAAAACAAAACCACATCACCCGTCATAAAGGCTCTCCGCTGGTTCTTCATTCGCGGACGCGGCGACAGCCCGTTCAAAACCATCCTCATCCATGCCACGCTGATCGTCGCCTCGATCATCGCGATCTATCCCGTCCTGCGCGTGGTGACGATTTCTTTGCGACCCAATGACACCCTCCTCACCACCGACCTGCGCCTCATTCCAGAAAACGCCACGCTCGACAACTACAAGGAAGTTCTCTTTGGCGCGCCCGAAAAGAATCGCAAATCCGATTTCTTCTTATGGATCTGGAATTCCATCTCGATCGTAACGGTCACTTCCCTCATCAGCATGATCCTTGCCGCGGTCAGCGCCTACGCGTTTTCGCGCTTCAAATTTCCCGGGCGGGCGGCGGGATTGGTCTTCCTCCTCACGACTCAGATGATCCCAGCAGGCATGTTGCTGTTACCGCTTTTCATCATGCTGGCGCAACTTAAGATGATCAACACCGCCCTCGGACTCATCATCGCATATTCCGTTAGTTCCGTTCCGCTCACGATCTGGACGCTCAAAGGTTACTACGACACGATTCCCGTGGATCTCGAAGAAGCCGCGCTCATTGACGGCGCCAGTCGTTTCACCGTCTTCACCAAGATCATTCTGCCGCTTTCCACGCCCGCGCTCGCCATCGCCTTTCTCTTTTCCTTCATGGGCGGCTGGAGCGAATACCTCGTAGCCCGCGTCGTCCTCCAGAAAAACGAAATATTCACCTGGCCCCTCGGCATCTTCACCTACGCCCAGCAATTCACTGTTTCATGGGGACAATTTTCCGCCGCGTCCGTGTTGATCGCCATTCCCATCATGGCGCTCTTCCTCTACTCCTCCAAGTGGCTCATCTCCGGTCTTACGCTGGGGAGTGTCAAAGGCTAGAGGAAACTGGACCAGTCAGACCGTCCGAATTTGACCGCCTTTTTCAAACCGACGACCGACATGCGTAAATCCATCCTCCAGCTTCTGCTCCTCGCGTCTTTCCTGACGTCCTGCCTGCCTCCCGCTTCGACCGAGTCCACCACCGGATCCCACTGGTGGAGCGACTCGGTTTTCTACGAAATCTTTGTGCGAAGTTTTTACGATAGCAACGGGGATGGGATCGGTGACTTCAACGGCATCACCGAAAAATTGGATTACCTCAACGACGGCGACCCTGCCACCACAACCGATCTCGGCGTGACGGGACTCTGGCTCATGCCCATCTTCCCATCCCCGTCCTATCACGGCTACGATGTGACCGACTACTACGCCGTCAACCCGCAATACGGGACGATGGACGATTTCAAGCGCCTGCTCGAAGAGGCTCACAAACGCGGCATCCGCGTCATCATTGACCTTGTTATTAACCACACCTCCGATCAACATCCGTGGTTCAAAGACGCCAAGCGGGATAAAAACTCTAAATACCGCGATTGGTACATCTGGAGCGAGGATGATCCCGGCTACAAGGGACCGTGGAACGAACGCGTCTGGCACTCCTCTACAACGGGTTTCTACTATGGCATATTCACCGCCAACATGCCGGACTTAAATTACAACAACCGCAAGGTGACAAAAGAAATCGAAAACGTGATGAAGTTCTGGCTCGCCGATGTCGGCGTAGACGGCTTTCGCATGGACGCCATCAAGCACTTGGTGGAGGAGGGAAAGGTTCAAGAAAACACACAATCCACACACGAGTGGTTGCAGAAAAATTTCTATCCGACATACAAGAGTCTCGATCCCGAGGCGTTGGTTGTGGGCGAACTTTTCGGCAACGATATGAATTCCATCGGCAGTTATGTCAATAACAAACAGTTCGATATGGCGTTCAATTTTCAATTGGCAAGTTCCATTATCAGTTCCGCCGATTCACGAAGCGCGTCGTACACCAACAGGGCGCTGGAACTGAGCATGAAAGTTTTAGATGATAGCGAATTCGCTCCGTTCCTCACCAATCACGATCAGGATCGCGTCATGTCTGAATTGCGCGGCGACGTGAACAAAGCCAAAGTCGCCGCGTCGCTGTTGTTGACATCCCCGGGGACTCCGTTCATTTACTACGGCGAAGAGATCGGCATGCAAGGGCGCAAACCCGATGAGAATATCCGCCGCCCGATGCAATGGTCGGATGCGGATAGCGCGGGCTTTACAACAGGCAAACCGTGGCGTGAGCCCGATGCCGACTACACAGAAATTAACCTTGCCACGCAAACGAATGATCCAAACTCCCTGCTGGCGCATTATCGCGCTCTGATTCAACTTCGCAATGCTCATCCCGCGTTGCGCGTGGGAAATTATCTCACCATGCAAACAGACGCGGACAGGCTCTTCGCCAGTTTACGAATCAGCGAAGAAGAAACAGTGTTGGTACTCATTAACACCGGCGACGAAAATATCAGCAACTTCACTCTCAAAGCAAACGAGACGGGTCTTGCCGAGGGAAGTTATCTACTGACCAGTCTGTTCGGACCGTCGCTCAACTTGGAACTATCTGCCAACGACCAAGGCAGCTTCGATCTGAAATCAGACGTGGAAATCCCTGCAAACCAAACAATTATCCTTGAACTGAAATTGAAGTGACAGGAATACAATAACGTCAATTTGAAAAATCCCTTTCGGAGAATGCTGCATAATCACGCCAGGCTGGGCGATTAACCTCATCCTTCATAAAGTTTATATGCGCGCAATCACATATCGATGCGCCCGGCGATATGCGCGGTCTTCTATTCCAAGGAGTGGCGATTATAGCTCGTGAAGCCAAAGAGCGCGCAGAGAATTTGAGATTTTCTCTGTGGTCTCAGTGATCTCTGTGGCGAAGAGCACGTTCACGCCTTTCGCCACTCCACTATACCATCTTCATTGACGATGCGTTCAAAACCATGTTAGACTGAAAATGCTTTCATACTTCGAGTAAAAGAGAATCAGCATGCCCTCCAGGAAAAAACCAACAATTTATGACGTGGCGAAAAGCTCCGGCGTGAGCATTTCAACGATTTCGCGCGTTTTGAATTCACCGGATAAGGTGAACCCCGAGACGCACCGGCGCGTCATGTCGTCCATTGATAAGCTGGGTTTCGTGCCAAAAGCGGAAGCAAGAGCGCGCGCCATGCGACACGCCAATCGCATCGGGGTGATCACGCCGCTATTCACTGCGCCTTCCTTTGTCCAAAGACTGCGCGGAGTCGCGTCCGCGCTATCGAAGGCGAATTACGAACTGGTGATTTATCCGGTCGATTCTGTGGAGCAACTTCAGGGATACATCTCATCCATTCCGATCATGCAAAATGTGGACGGACTCATCATCATGTCGCTCGCCATCGAGGACCAGGATGCGAGACGATTGCACGACAATGGCATGCAGACTGTTTTGATCGAATATTCACATCCCCAGTTGAACAGCATCGAAATTGACGACGCGATCGGGGGTCAACTGGCGGCGCGGCACATCATTGGCAAAGGTCATAGGCAGGTCGCCTTTTTAGGAGAGATCGAATCGCCGGAAAAATACGCGATACACCCGGTCAAGTCGAGGTTACAGGGGTTTAAGAATACGCTGGATGAAGCGGGGATTCCTTTATTGAAAAAATACATAAAATCTGCCCCATACATGCAGGAAAATTCCCAGCGGGCGGCGCTTGAACTCTTGAGCATGGACCAGCCCCCCACTGCCATATTTGCCGCGGCAGACATTCAAGCGATCAGCATCATGAAGGTTGCGCGGCAATTGAAGTTGCGCATCCCGGACGATCTTGCCGTTGTCGGCTTCGATGATATTGACATTGCCGAGTACATGGACTTAACCACCATTCGGCAATATCTCGACCAATCCGGCAGGTTGGCGGCAGAAATACTTCTCTCGCACCTGGCAGATTCAGACCGCGCGCTCCAGCACATCAAGATTCCCCTGACGCTGATCGAGCGTCAGACAGCCTAAAGCTCTATCTTTCGCCAATTTGTTCTCCAAGGCTTGCGCAATGTCGGAAAGTTCCTAACGCGAATGCCGCAAAAAGCCAATTGCGCGAATTTTACTGGGTTTTATTCGCGGCATTCGCCGATTGGCGTAAATCGCGTTAGATTTTCATTGCTCATCCATAACCCTGCCCACGAGCTTTGCCACACCCTAATTCGTTCCTTGGCTAAACATTGACTTCATTGAGAGTTGTGCTATACTCTGCGATGAAAGTGCTTTCATAAAAACGCTTTCAACAGTCCCTGTCCAAATTCCGCAATTTATATAAACAGGAGGCGCACTGTCACAATTGACTACAATCCAATCCCCCATATCTATTCAACCTAAACTTTTCAAGGAGAGAAGAATGAAAAAGACACTTTGGCAACTATTGGGCTTGCTGGTCGTCTCGGCAATGTTCCTTGCGGCGTGTGGTCCCAATGCAACGGAAGCCCCGGCAACAAGCGCGCCTGCGGCAAGCGTTATCGATTGCAAAGGCGCGAAATCGGGCGACCAGATCAGCATGTTGTATCAGTGGTCAGGCACGGAAGAAGCGGCTCTTAATCAGATCTTGAAGCCGCTGCTGGATGCCTGCGGTATTGTGCTGAAACCCGAGTCCACCCGCGATCAGGCGCTGTTGGATACGCGCGTTCAGGCTGGAACTCCACCGGACGTCGCTTTCTGGCAGGTGGCGCAATTGGTGCAGTACAAAGATAAGTTGAAGGCAATGGATACGCTCGGCGCGAACCGCGATAATTACAGCGGCTTCTTCCTCGACCCAAATACCGTGGATGGGAAGTGGCTTGGCTTGCCGATCAAAGCCGACGTGAAATCCATTATTTGGTACAGCCCGGCAAACTTCACAACGCTCGGTTATACGGTTCCCACCACCTGGGATGAACTGGATGCCCTCGTCGAAAAGATGGCGGCGGACGGCAACGTGCCTTGGTCTATGGGAATGGAATCCGGCGATGCAACCGGCTGGACCGGCTCCGACTTCATTCAGGACATCATGCTCGTGCAACAAGGTCCTGATTTCGTCCTCGGACTCATTAACGGAAGCGTTTCCTACGATGACCCGGGCGTGAAGCAAGCATACGAGACCTACGGGAAATGGGCGATGAGCGACAAGTACACGGTCGGCGGCGCGCAAGGCACGCTGTCCACGCCTTTCCTTGAAGCCATCTATAAACCGTTTGCCGATCCCGCAGAAGCGATGATGGTCAAACAATCCGGTTTCGCCGGCGCTGAGATCGCCAAGCAGTTCCCCGCTCTCAAGCAAGGAACCGATTATGACTTCTTCGTCGTTCCGGGCATCCAAGGTCTGCAAGGCTCCATCGAGCCGATGATGGCTTTCAACGATACGCCGGCTGTCCGGGCTTTGGTGGCGTATCTGTCCTCAGATCTAGGCGGCGCGAATTGGGCGGCGGCAACTTTTGGTCTTTCACCGAACAACGGCGCGACCGGTCACTACACCGATCCGGCGCTCGCGAAGTTGGGTGATGCCATCGCCAACACCAAGGGTTTCACTCCCGACCTGGGCGATACGATTCCCGGCGGTTTTGGATCTGCTGAGTTCAAAGGCATTTCGGAGTTCGTCAATGGCGGCGATCTGGCAGCCATTCTTTCCGATCTGGCGGCGGCTCAAAAGCAAGGATTAAATCCATAAGTTAGACTGGGGATGCCTCTTGAAAAAGGGGCATCCCCAATAAAACGGGACGCTGATTCACGCAGAAGACGCAGATTTTCTTTCTTGAATCAGCGAGATCAGCGTTTTTCTGCGTCCAAAAAAGTGTTTTCCCTTATTATCGACAAAGACTAACAATGAGGAGGATGTGATGGCTGCTCCCAAAAAGAAGATAAAAAAAACTTCTGCCGCGCCGGCGCCTCAGATCATGAAGCAAGGCGCCTTAGCCCCTTGGTTGTATCTATTGCCCGCGCTTGTGGTGATGTCGTTTTTTATCGTCTACCCAATGATCAACACGATCGGTTTGAGTTTCGAGAACCGAGACGGGACAGCATCCGCCGCCACCACCTGCATCGAAGGACAATCATGCTGGGGAATTTTCGAGAATTATCACTACGCTTTGACGGCTGAATTTAATACCGGCTCGCCGCTCGCTTTTTGGAATTCGTTCTGGAGTTCCTCGTACGGCAACACCATCAAATGGATCGTCGTCATGGTGTTCGGAACCGTCGCCGTTGGGTTGGGGTTTGCCGTGTTCGCAGATCGCGTGAAGTATGAAGCGCTGGCGAAAGCCATCATTTTCATGCCCATGGCAATTTCGTTCGTCGGCGCCGGCGTGATCTGGAAGTTTGTGTACGATTACGGCACGCAACAAAGCCAGATCGGCTTGCTGAACGCCATCATCACATCCTTCGGCGGCAAGCCTATTGCCTGGCTTTCCACAATCCCGATCAACACGTTCATGATCATCCTCGTGGGCATTTGGATCTGGTCCGGCTTCTGCATGACGATCCTCGCGGCGGCGCTCAAATCGGTGCCCGACGAAATTTTGGAAGCGGCGCGAGTGGATGGCGCCACCGAATGGACGGTTTTCTGGAAGATTATGGTTCCGATCATCCTGCCGACCATCACAGTGGTCGTCACGACCATGGTGATCAACGTGTTGAAGTTGTTCGACCTGGTCTACGTGATGACCGGCGGCAACTTCCAAACCGATGTGATCGCCAATCGCATGTACACCGAAATGTACAAGAATTTCAACGTTGGACGCGGCACCGCTGTGGCTGTCGTTCTCGTCCTTGCGATCATCCCATTCATCTACCTAAACATCAAACGGTTTATGGAGCAGGAGGCAACGCGATGAACAAGGCAAAGATCAATAAACTGCTCAACCGCGTGCCGATCCATGTGATCGTCATCCTAACCCTGATCATCTGGATCGTCCCGACTGTGGGGTTACTCGTCACCTCCCTGCGCCCTCCCGAAGCGGTTCGAAGCACAGGCTGGTGGACCGTCTTTGCATCGCAAGACGCTAGCGCGCCCTACACACAATCTTGCGCGGAATGTCACGGCGCAGACGGCAGCGCCCTCCCGCAAGCGAATCTCACGAATCCTGATTTGATCGCCAAGTATCCGCGTTCCCTGCAATTGCTTGCGATGCTCCGCAAAGATATCAACGGTCAGCCGCACATGGGCGCGAAACCTCTCCCAAGCGCGCAAGAGGCGGCAGACATCGCCGCCTATCTCACGCAAGGCAATCAAACAGAGTCGCGCTTCACCATGAATAATTATATTGACGCGCTCGTCGGCTATCGCGGCGACAACAATTACCGCGCAGACTGCGCCGCTGGAACTCAACCGCCGGATCTCAAATGCAACCTCAGCGACATCCTCAACCCGCGCGGGATGGGACGCGCGTTCGTGAACAGTCTGCTGGTGACGATTCCCGCGACCTTCATTCCGATTCTCTTCGCCGCTCTAGCTGGGTACGCGTTCGCCTGGCTTGATTTCAAGGGACGCTTTTTGCTCTTCGCTATTCTGGTGGGTCTGCAAGTTGTCCCTCTGCAAATGACTCTCGTCCCCATCTCGCGCTTTTACGCGCAGACCGGATTGAACGGCACATTCCTCGGCGTGTGGCTGTTTCATACCGGTTTCGGGATGCCCTACGCTATTTATTTGATGCGAAACTTCCTCGGAACTTTGCCGCGCGATCTCTTCGAGTCAGCCTATTTGGACGGCGCCTCGCATTGGACAGCCTTTCGCCAATTGGCGATTCCGCTTGCCATGCCCGCCATTGCATCGCTGGGCATTTTCCAGTTCCTTTGGGTCTGGAATGATTTGTTGGTTGCGCTGGTCTTCCTCGGCGGCACAACGCCGGTGATGACGTACCAGATCAGCAATATGGTCACATCGCTTGGCTCCGGTTGGCAGGTGTTGACCGCCGCGGCATTCTTGTCCATGCTGTTGCCCATGATCGTGTTCTTCTCACTTCAACGTTACTTCGTGCGCGGCATGTTAGCCGGCGCGGTAAAAGGATAAACCAGAAAACGGACTGGTCAATCAGTCCATTTTCTGGTTTCACGAAAATGATCAACGACAACTTATGGTACAAAGACGCGGCGTTCTATCAAATCTCTGTGCGAGCTTTTAAAGACAGCAACAGCGACGGCTACGGCGACCTCCAGGGAATCAAAGAAAAGCTGGACTATCTTCAAACTCTCGGCGTGGATTGCCTCTGGCTGATGCCCATCTACCCATCACCGCTGCGCGACGATGGGTATGACATTGCGGACTATCGCAACATCGACCCGATGTATGGGACTCTCGACGACTTCACATCCCTGATCAATTCCGCGCATGCGCGAGGCATCCGTATCATCATGGACCTCGTGCTGAATCACACCTCGGACGAGCATCCGTGGTTCAAGGCCTCGCGTTCCGATAAAAATTCGTCCTTTCGCGATTATTATGTGTGGAGCGAAACCGATCAAAAATACAACGGGACGCGCATCATCTTCGTGGACACGGAAAAGTCAAACTGGACATGGGATGACAAGACCGAACAATATTACTGGCATCGTTTTTACGCCAGCCAGCCCGACTTGAATTTCGATAACCCAAAAGTCCAGGAGGAGATGATCAATATCGCGCGCTTCTGGCTCGACCTCGGCGTGGACGGCTTCCGCGCCGATGCGGTCCCGTATCTATTCGAGCGCGAAGGCACAAATTGCGAGAACCTCCCCGAAACGCACGCCTATCTCAAGAAACTTCGCGCCTTCATGGAGGCAAATTACCCCGGCAGGATTCTGCTATGTGAAGCCAACCAAGCGCCCGAAGATGTGCGTCCATATTTCGGCGACGGGGATGAATTCCACATGGGCTTCCACTTCCCCATCATGCCGCGCATATATATGGCGCTCAAAAAGGAACGCGCCGACGACATGATCGAGATACTTCGCCGCACGCCGCCCATCCCGGAGAATTGCCAGTGGTGCACATTCCTTCGCAACCACGACGAACTGACGCTGGAAATGGTCACGCCGCAAGAACGCCAGTGGATGTGGGAACAGTACGCGCCCGAGCCGCGCATGCGCATCAACCTCGGCATTCGCCGCCGCCTCGCCCCTCTATTGGATAACGACCAGCGCAAGGTCGAACTGGCAAACTCACTTTTGTTCACCCTGCCCGGCTCGCCCATCATTTATTATGGAGACGAGATCGGCATGGGAGACAATATCGAACTCCCCGACCGTAACGGCGTCCGCACGCCGATGCAATGGGACGATTCGCCGAACGGTGGTTTTACCGCTGGCGCGCCATGTACGGAATTAGTCAAAGGCGAATTAAGTTATGAAAATATCAATGCGGCGAGCCAACTTGCCGACAAAGACTCATTGTTGCAGTCCATTAGCCGCATGATCAACGTCCGCAAAGAACATCACGCGTTCGGGAGCGGAAGCATGGAATGGGTCGAATCGACGAATCCATCTCTGGCAGTCTACAAACGCGAATACAACGGAGAGACCCTGCTTATCATCAATAACTTGACGGGCAAACCGCAAGCGGCGGCTCTTCCGTTGGAACATCAAACGGAGTATGTCGATCTGCTATCAAACGCCGAAGTCCGAATCAAGACATCTCTCAACCTCGAACCGTTTGCCTATTTGTGGTTGAGGCAAAAAATCTGATCGTCATCTCTCCGAAACAGAACTATCGCCTGTACTGCTCCAAGACGGTCTATGACCGCCCGCGAGCGAAAGTTCGATGAAGGATTTTTTCGGGTAAAATCTCACACACAGGACAAGAGAATATCTTGTCCTTATTTATTCCAACACCGAGGCTTATCCATGACCACACCAGAATGGGTGCAAGACGCAATCTTTTATCAAATCTTTCCCGACCGATTCGCGCGCGGCAGGCGTATGCCCGACATCGGATTCGAGGCGTGGGATTCTGCCCCCTCCCCGCACGGATTCAAAGGCGGCGATCTGTTCGGCGTCGCTGAGCGGCTCGACTATCTCGTTGATTTGGGAATCAACGCGCTGTATCTCAATCCGATATTTTCCTCTGCTTCCAACCATCGCTACCATACCTTTGATTATTACAACGTGGACCCGTTACTCGGCGGCAACGACGCGTTCCGCGCACTACTGGATAAAGCGCGCAAGAAAAACATCCGCGTCATTTTGGACGGGGTATTTAATCACGCCTCGCGGGGCTTTTGGCAATTTCATCATGTTCTCGAAAACGGAGCAGGCTCGCCCTACAAGGATTGGTTCTTCTTCGATGAAGAACGCTTGCAAGGTAAAAAACATTGGGGCGCGTACCCAAGCCCGCATGAGCAAAAACTTCTGCATCACGAAGACAGCCTCGCCGCCATCGGCTACCGCGCGTGGTGGAATTTACCCGCCCTGCCAAAACTCAACACAAACAACCCTGATGTGCGCGAGTTTATCTTCGACGTTGCGGAGTTTTGGATTCAATTCGGCGCGGACGGCTGGCGGCTGGATGTCCCCGCCGAAATTGACGATGACTCGTTCTGGCAAGAATTCCGCCGCCGCGCGCGAAACGCAAACCCAGAGGCGTACATCGTCGGCGAGATCTGGCATGAGTCACAGCGTTGGTTGCAGGGCGATCAGTTCGACGCGGTGATGAACTACGTCGCCACGAACGCCTGCGCGGCGTTCTTCCCTGCCAAGCATCTCGATCTGCGCGTGACGCACCAGCAATCGAATTTTCGCAACATTCAACATGCCATTGACGCGCACGAGTTCGCAGATCGCATTGACCACATGATGAATCTGTACAAGCCCGAGATCACGCGCTCGCAGTTGAACCTGCTCGACAGCCANNATCACCGGCGCGCCGTGTATTTATTACGGCGACGAGATTGGTCTCGCCGGCGAACACGACCCCGATTGCCGAAGATCGTTCCCATGGGATGAGCATAAATGGGATAAAGACTTGCTGGGATATTTCAAAGAGATCATCGCCTTGCGGAATAAAAATCCCGCGTTCCGACGCGGCGATATGAAGCGGCTATGGTCGGCAAACGGCGTGTATGCTTATTCGCGCTCGTTCGAAGGGAAGACGTTCATAGTGGCGCTGAACGTTTCAGACTCGCCTCAGCAGATTCAAGTCACGCATGAAGCGCCTGCGCCGCGCCGCGCCGCAACAAGGAAGGGTCCTCAGGCGGTGCACGGAATGGCGCATGATATTTCTTTGGATGAACGGTTGAACTTCACCATCCCCGCCCGAAGCGGCGTGGTGTTGAAGTAAGTCCATAGCGCAAGATGACATCTTGCGCTACATTTTTAACCCCACAGCATCCTCACCAACTCCGGTAAAATCTCGCCGGAGTTTCCTTGAAAGAAAAAATCCGTTTTCGGAGTGAGCGGCGTCGGTTCTGCATTGATCTCAATCAGAATCGCGCCGTTATTTTTCGCGGCGTATGCCAGCGACGCGGCGGGTTGGACAACGCCGGACGTTCCAATCGAGAAAAATATATCGCACGCGCGCGCCGCTTCGACCGCTCTTTCGAGCTGGTCGCGCGGAAGCGACTCGCCAAACCAGACGACATCCGGGCGGAGCAAGCCGTTACATTCCTCACAACGCGGCACAGATTCAGAATCTTCATCCCATGTTTCGGCGAACTCTTCACATTCGGAGCATCGCACGCGTTGGATGTTGCCGTGCAGTTCGAGCAGGTTGCGCGTCCCTGCCATGGGATGCAAGCCGTCAACATTTTGGGTGATGAGTGTGAATTGTGGAAATTTATTTTCAAGTTCAGCCAAAGCATAATGCCCGGCATTGGGTCTCGCCCCTTTGATGGCTTCGCGCCGCCAAGCGTACCAATCCCAGACGAGTTTTGGGTCGCGGGCAAACGCTTCCGGCGAGGCGAGGTCTTCGGGCTTGTATTGCGCCCACAAGCCGGCTTGCGAGTCGCGGAAGGTGCGGAGTCCGCTTTCTTGTGAGGCGCCGGCCCCAGTCAGCGCGACCAGTTTACCCAAGCGAGAAAGAAGCGAGAGGAGTTCGGGAGGGAACGTCACGGGTTGATCGGTCGGCACATGATCAGGGAGAGGGTCTTATCGTACACCTGCGAGCGGAAGAGTTCCACGCCGTCTTTATCGTAGGCGACCAGCTGGTATTCGACCCAGGCTTGGATGAACCAGTAATATTTGCGGATGTTTCTCGCGCCAACCTCGTAGAGGAATCTTCCGTTTTCGCCCGGTATCATTTCGACAGAACTCCAATCGCCCAGCAACATGGTGTCCGATTTTTCGCGCGGGCGCATGAACAGCAGGACGTAATCGGTGTGAATGATATCCGACACGAAAGCAGTGACCTTGATGGAGCGTGGCGAGCAGGGACCGGAATTCCAATAGACCGCGCCGCCGGAGAGCAGGATGGTGAGGAAGCCTTTATTGACCGGCGTGAAAAACGAATCGCCTGCCACCGTGGAAGGCGGCTTAAACGTGGGGGTGGGAAACGGCGTGGATGTTTCGGTCGGGTTTCGCACAAGCGGTGTGGTGGTTGGGGTAAAAGTGACCGGCGTGGGCGTGAGCGTGGCGAACAAGTCGGGGGTTGGGAACAACGTGACCGTCGGTTGCGGCGTGGGCATATCCTGGGGGATCGACGTGGGGGTGGCGATCAATTCGAGAATCGGAGCCAGCCCTGCGCATCCATTTAACAAAAAGGTGACGGCAAGGAGAATGGGGAACAATCGTTTCATGAAGAGTCCTCTGTGCAATCGATGAGAATCAAGGCGTGTTCATTGCCCGGCAACTGGTGAGCGAAATATCGGCGCGCGAGACGATCGAGCGGCTTAACACCGTCAGCCCCACTGTGGACGCAACGAATTGATATTGAAGCCACGCATCTTGAAAATCTTTGTGGTCGGCGATCTGATCGACGCGCAGGGTGTAGAAATACGTCCCCTTGTCGTTGTCGTTCATGATGGCGCCCGCGCCCCACGGCGTTTTCTTGCCGGTGTATTTATCTTGCAGGCGGACAAAGAGAAGGACGTAGCGCAGCCCGCGCTTTTTGATGACGGTGGTGATCAACTTGACAGACCGCGCGCCGTCGCATCCATACCCCCATATGAGCTGGTTCGTGGACCTCTGGCTTGTTACAAACAACTGCGGACCGGGCGTGAAGAGGCTGATGTCGAGCGGCTCAAGCGTAATGGTGGGACGAACCGTGGGCGAGAAGGTGGGGCGCGGCGTTTCGGTCACGCGCGGGGTTCCGGTGGGCGGGGTCGTGGTCGCTTCCGCTGTGTTGATGGCGAACAGGTCGGGGGTGAACGTGTCGGGTAAGCCAAACGCAGTTGGGGTCGGACCCGTGGCGCTCGTCTGCGTGGGTTGCAGAAAAGACAGAGAGTCCGGGAGTGACGCGCAGCCGGCGAGGAGTGAGATGATGGCGGTGATGATAATAATTCGTTTCATGAAATACCTTTGATAACAGGTCTCAACGATCTCTTCCTCTACTCCACGCTACTCTTCGCGGATCAGGCTACGGCTCCCATTGCGGTTGCCAATCGGGTTCCGGGTCGGTGGTCACCTGCCGCATATCGGTTCCGTCGGCGCGCATGATAAATATATCAGCCTGATCGTTATTTCGCAACGAATTGAACGCGATCCACTGACCATCGGGCGAGTAGGAACTGGCGGCGTTGTTGCCTCCGTCGGTGAGTTGGGTGGCGGTCTGCGCCGCCACATCGATTCGGAAGATATCTTTGTCGCCGTCGGGTCCCGCGTAGATGAGCAGGTACTTGCCATCGGGAGACCAATCTAGGCTACCACCGATTCCCGCGAGGTTGTGTGTTAACTGCCGTACATTAGACCCGTCGGCTCCCATGAGAAAGATTTGATACTCGTTCGGGTTGTTCACTGCCATGGCAAAGGCTATGGTAATCCCATCTGGCGACCAGTCTGCCGCCACGATGGTGTCTGCCCCGGTGTATAGCAGGCTGGCGTTTTCGCCGTTGTTATCCACCATCCATAGGGAGGTCGGCCCCACGCCGGCACGGTTCGCAAACAAGATCCGTTTTCCATCCGGTGAGAAACTGGGCGAGATCACATTCCCAATGAAGTCCGTCAAGCGGATCAATTTCGCCCCGTCAAAGATGAAGAGGAACAGGTCGAACGCTCCGCCGTTCTGGTTGGAGGCGTACACAATGGAGCCGCCCCTCGGCGAATAGACGGGATAATAATTATGCGCTTCCACGTTGGTGAGTTGCTGGTATCCCGTCCCGTCCGCGTTGACCCAGCATAACTGGTTGAAGTCGCCTCGCGTGCAAGTGAAAATAATCCGCCCGATGTTCGGCTTGGTCGGTAACGGGAGCGGAGTCTGCGTGGGGAGCGCGGTGGGCAAATCAGGGTTCGACACGTTGACCGTTGTGATGTCGATCTGGTTAACGGGGATGAGGACACACACCCCAATGGCAAGCACGACCAAAAGCAAACCTATCGGCAGGCGGAAGCGGGAAGCGTCACTGCGCCTTGAAAAAATACGTCGCCGGGACATGAGGGAATTTTAACCCCATCTGTTCATATCAAATTTTGGAAAATAGTTGTAAATTCGTTTGAAAAGCCGTATAGTGAATCATCAAATATCAGGAAATCGAGCCATACGCATGGGCAATTCCGAGACTCCCCCTTTCCAAAAATCCATCCTCGAGATTCTCAAGGATACGGGCATTTACGTTCCAATCGTAATCGCCTTTATCGCATGGGTCTTCGGTCTTGCGCCGGAACCTTTCACGGTGACAACCGCCACGCTCGCCATCCTGATCGCCAGCCTGTTACTTGCGGGACGCCTGTCAAAAATTACCCGCAGACCAAGCGACCCAAAGGCGGGCAATCTCATCGTTGTGGGAGAACCGCGCAAAGCCATTTCGTTTTGGAGTTTTGCGATTGACCCGCTCCGTAAGCACAGCGTTTACTCGTACTCCTATCCGCTGGCTCGCAGGCGTTTGGAAATCCTGCTCATTGCTGGACTTCTGGCATTTGCAATTATCAACACGATCCGCAATTTCATGGACATGCGTGACGAATTCCTTGGACTGCAAGATTGCTTCGGTTCGCGCAGCGAAAACGCCTTATTTGTCGTCATTGCCGAATTTGCGCAATCAGATACCCTCCCAAAGATCGAAATCGTGGGAAATTTACACGACCATCTGATTAGCAACCTCGATGAAAAAAAGTATAGGGTTTGTCGTTCGAGCGTAAAAAACCCCGTCAGTTTAAGGGTGGACGCTCTAGAGCTCGCCGACAGGACAAAAGCAGACATGATCATTTGGGGCAGTCGCAATATCGCGTACAAAGTTCATATCGAATTACCCAACTGGGATCGGATCAACCGCGAGGTTTCCTACCTGCCCGCCGAAGAAACCAGCGATTTCAATTTCATAGAGATGGAAACCCAGCATCTTGGCTACCTGACAGAATTTACACTCAGCGAAGTTCTATTTGAAGCGGGCGAGGCGGAGGAGGCGCAACAACGGCTCGAAGAATCGATTGCGCGCGCTGAAAGGGAACACCTGGGCGAATCCATACCCAAGGACCTTTCGGAGGGGTACTTCCTGCAAGGATTAATGTTTGATCCCGGCGTTGAATTAGACCTCGGGCAGAACCCCAACCCTGGTCTACAAAAATCAATTGAGGCTTATTCACGCTCCGTGGAGTTAAACGCGCAACAATATGCCGCGCGTCTCAATTTAGGAATCTTACATGCGGAGAATGGAGAGGCAGGCAAGGCAATCGAAGATTACACCCAATTGATCGTGGATCAAGAGTCGCCTTTCATTGCCACCGCCTACATCAATCGCTCCGCTCTCCAGCCAACACGCGAGGCGGCAGAAAGCGACCTGGCGGCCGCCATCGAACTCTCGCCCGCCGAGGGATATTTTTTTCGCGCGATTGCACGCAGGGATTGGGGCGATACCGAAGGGGCAATCGCCGACTTTAACAGCGCGATCACCGCAGACCCTGAGACGCCCTTTCCGTATCATGAATTGGGATTGCTTCAACTTGAGGCTGGCATGTACGCGGAAGCGCGGGATACTTATGAAACGCTGGCAACGCGCCTGGAGGATGAGTTTCGAGACATTGTGATTAACGACCTGAGCGACCTCGGAGAACGACTGCCTGCCGCAAAAGACTCGGCATCTGAAATCATCAAGGAGGTGTTGAAAAAATAAAACCAAAAATATATTCCGTCATATCGTGTCAACTGGAAATCTGAAAGGATGAAACCATGGATGGGCAACTTCAAACGACAACTCCCCCTGTGCCAATCGATAAACATTACATGATCTTTCAAGAGGCGGAAGAGAGCATTAAAGGTCAATTGGCTGAGGGGGATCACTATCTTCTGCTTTGCGGACTGGAAGTCGGTTACGCGCCGGACGAGGACGCGGACGACTCGCCAACCTTCCCTTACGCCATGAGGTTTGGGTATCTTGAATCGCTCGATTGCGCTATGGACAACGATAGCGAGGAAATCAGCGAAAGCGATTGGGATGAACAAACTCGTGGGACGTTATCCACACACCCGCTACCGATCGAATACCTCGATAAACTGTACGATCAGGCAAAGGCTTCGCTTGAATCCTCGGCTGGCAGACAATTGAACGTCGGGCTGAAAATGGTCCTGTATGGAAGCCCGTTGATGGGATACAGCATCGGGTGCTTGTGCGGGCGAAGAGGTCAGAGGCGAAGAAAGTATTGTTATTACGACAAACGAAAACATAAGAATAAGTGCTACTGCACTCGACGCTTTTGCTGATCGAACTTAGTATGGAACCGCAAGTCTCGGCTTGCGGTTTTTCTTACGCAAGCTGAAAGACGGGGAAGCCGCACAATTTCCCCTATTCTTCGGCTACAATTACCCGCATCACCCAGGAAACTTCATGCCCGCATAGCGCGTCACTGCCGCATCCTGTTCGCAGCACAACTGCGAACGAACAACAATGCGGGAAGTTATAATTCGCCATCCTCATCAAAGAGAAATCACATGCCATCCTTTCCCACTGCCCCAAAACGCGACCATCTCATCACCCAGCACGGCAAGACCCGCAACGACGAATATTACTGGCTCCGTGAAAAAGAGAACCCCGAGGTCCTGGGCTATCTCCGCGCCGAAAGCGATTACCTTGAGGAAGTTCTGGGTCACACGAAACCCCTCCAAGAGACGCTCTTCGCCGAAATGAAGGGAAGACTCAAAGAAGCCGATTCAAGCGTCCCTGAGAAGAGAGGCGGATACTTCCATTATTCGCGCATGGAGCAGGGCAAGTCGTACCCCATCTACTGCCGCAGGAAAGGCTCGCTCGAAAGTCCCGAGGAAATTTTGCTCGATCACAACGCGCTGGCAGAGGGGCATGATTTTTCCAGCATCGGCGCGGTGGAGGTCAGCCCCGATGGGAGTAAACTCGCATATACGCTGGATTACGAAGGCAACGAGGCATATACGATCCACATCCGCGACCTGGCGACGGGGAAACTTTACGATGAAACGATTCCCAACACCTCGGGCAGTGTCTATGAACTCGGCGGCGTGGAATGGGCGAACGACAGCGAAACGATCTATTACATCACGCTCGATGATGCGTTGCGCTCCGACAAACTGCATCGTCACAAGATCGGCTCCGACCCGGCAAGCGACGAATTGCTTGTCCACGAGGGCGATCCGTCATATTTTTTGTGGATGTACAAAACGCGCGACGATCGATACATCATGACGTATCACCACAGCACCAACACGCGCGAGATGCGCTTCCTCTCTGCCGATGACCCCAACAGCGAGCCTCGCGTGATGCAGGCGCGAGTCAGCGGGCTTGAATATTTCGCCGCGCACCACAACGGAAAATTCTACATCGTCAACAACGACGGCGCGAAGAATTTCAAACTCAGCGTGGCGCCTGTGGAACGCCCCGCGAAAGAGAACTGGGTCGAGGTCATCCCTCACCGCGAGGATGTATTGCTCGAAGGCGTGTCGGCGTTTCAACATCACATCGTGTTGCGCGAGCGCAAAGATGGGTTGCGGCAAATCCGCATTTGCAACCCGGGCAATGTAACCGACTCGCGCCTGACGCAATTCCCCGAACCCGCGTATTCCGTCGAGCTTGAGAACAACCCCGAATTCGACACCCGCCTCCTTCGCATTAGTTACTCCTCGCTCATCACGCCCACCACGATCGTCGATATCGACATGAACACCGGCGCGTGGGAGGTAAAAAAAACGACCGAAATCCCCAGCGGCTACAACCAGGAGGAGTACGTTTCCGAGCGCATCCACGCCACCGCGCCAGATGGCGCGCGCGTGCCCATCTCCATCGTGTACAAAAAAGGGCTGGCGCGGGATGGGAAGAATCCGACCCTCCTGCATGGATACGGAGCGTACGGCGCCATCGTCGACGCGGATTTTGTATCCAGCCGCTTCTCTCTTCTGGACCGTGGGTTTGTGTTCGCCATCGGACACATTCGCGGCGGCCTGGATATGGGTCGCGCCTGGTATGAAGGCGGGCGCGTCTTCAACAAGAAAAATTCGTTCACCGACTTTATCGCCTGCGCGGAGCATCTCATCAAAGAAGGCTACACCTCGAAGGAGAAACTTGGCATCATGGGCGTGTCGGCTGGCGGGTTGCTCGTCACCGCCAGCCTGATCATGCGCCCCGACTTGTTCCAAGCCGTGGTCGCCAAAGTGGCGTTCACCGATGTGGTCACGTCGATGAGCGACCCCACCATCCCATTGACCACCCTCGAATGGAACGAGTGGGGCAACCCTGAAATTCAAGAGGAGTTCGAATACATGATCTCCTACTCGCCGTATGACAACATCCGCGCGAACTCCTACCCGAACATTCTGCTCACCACTGGCTTGAACGATCCGCGCGTGGCGTATTGGGAACCTGCCAAGTTCGCCGCCCGCCTGCGCGCCAACAAAACCGACGATACCCTGCTCGCGCTCAAAACCAATTACAGCGCGGGGCACGCCGGTTCCAGCGGACGATACGACCATCTCAAAGAGATCGCCCTCGAGTACGCGTTCCTGATCGACCAACTTGCCAGCGAGCGAAAAAGCGTATAATAAATTTCTTGCATAAACGCGTAACGAAACGGCTCAATTAAATTCGGGGCTTTACGAGTTGCGTGATGAACCGCCAGTTGCGCCAGCAGCGCAACTACTGGCGGAACAATCACGGCAATTCCCAGAAAGCCTTAAATTCTTTGCCACAGATTACACGAATTGGCGCGGATTATTAATTAGATCAGTGGAACTCCGTGAAATCTGTGGCTGAAAAACATTTTCGCAAGAGGTCTACTCAGAAATTCAACTGAAAAATGGAGAGCCCAATGGATCGGTATCTTGTCGAATCAAATCACGAAGCGAACGACTGCGACGCCATCATCAAGGAGATCAACGCCGCGGGATATTTGCACTATTTCGAGTGGGGTTGCCACGACGGAGTCCACACCGGCTGGGCGATCATCGAAACGGATAACCGCGAGCACGCCAGGCAGATCGTCCCCTGGCAGATCCGCGACAAGGCGCGTGTCGTCAAGTTGGAAAAATTCGGCTCCACAAAACCGCATGTGAAAAAGGAAGTTTAAAATCTCACCTTGCGCAGTTTCCAACCTTTATACAATTAGGACTTACGCAAAACCCAAAAAAGCTATCCGCTATTTTACAACGCAAAGTCGCTATCGAGGCTCATAGCGCCCCAAAACCATCACGAATAAAAACCGCGAATACTCGAATTCGCGCCGGGCATTCGCGCGCTTGTGTTGAGTCTATCGAGGCATTCCTGTATTCGTGAATATTCGTGGACGGTTTACCCATACAACAGATTACCCTTGCGCTGTAATACTAATCTACGCTAATCTTTTAAAAATTCGCGAAGATTGGCGTGGATTAACGGACAAAAAATCATTCTGCGTAAGTCCTGACTATTAGGGTCTTATGCTAGTTGACAAAACGTCCTCAAGCGTGATATTGGAGTTTCTGCTGAAAGAA
>CXWJ01008211.1_pt1 | contig 32011 bp, 28 predicted proteins | sample 590841 | NCBI WGS metagenome assembly CXWJ01 (sample SAMEA3498367, study PRJEB10139) | wastewater metagenome | biome: wastewater treatment plant; material: activated sludge | place: Austria | collected 2015-01-21 | reverse complement strand
CCGCCGCCGCCCGCGCGAGCCTTCTATCCCACCGCGCCGCCCGCAATTCCCGCCCCACATCGCTCAGTACGGCCGCCCGCAAAGTATCCGGAGCTGAACGCTGCCCGACACTCGCCAATCGCTCTTCAACGTTTTTCAACGATTCGTCCATTCGTTTTCTCTCGCATAGACGCGGAGACGCAGAGATATCAAACAATCCATGAACCACAAAAACACGAAGGGCACAAAGTGGAGGAAATTTGCAATGCGGTCGAAATATTTTCTTCGTGTCCTTCGTGACTTTGTGGTTAAATTATCTTCTCTGCGTGAGATCATTCTCGCTTCAACGCAACTGCCGCTCCAACCAACCCCGCAAAGACTCGAGCCCTCGCCGATACTGCGTCGCCACCGTCCCCTGCGGCAGGCCGACCACCTCCGCAATCTCCCGAAACGTCAGTCCAGCATAGATCTTCAGCTCCACCAGCTCGCGCACATCAGCCGGCAACTTCGCGAGCGCCAGCTCCACAACTTCGGCCTCTTCCTGCTGCCCCGGCCGTTCATCGACCGCAAACAACGCGTCCGCGGGCAACGGCTCATCGCGCCCGCGCGGCCAGCGCTTTGCCGCCCGCACCGCTTCGTTCCGCGCGATCTGAAACAAATACGCGACCGGATTTTCGACGCCCCGAAACCGCCGCCGATTCTTCACCGCCCGCAGAAATGCCGCTTGCAACACGTCGCCCGCCGCATCGCGCGAACCTAATCGCGCCGCTAAGTATCCCATGAGCCGATCCGCGCAAGCGTCGTACAGCTCGGCAAACGCGGCTTCCTCGCCCCGGGCCAGTCGCGCCGCCAGTGGTTGCATCTCGTCTTCGCTCATCGGCGTTTATTATAAAGACCCCTGCCGCTCCGCCATTTATTCAACAAAATTCCAACTCTCTTCTCTTCACCTCCGCCTTCCCCCTTCCATCCTCCGCCTTTGTCACAGCCGCCCGTTGTCCCCATCCGCCCCGTGCATTAACCTATCAAATTACGCATCCCCGCTTGTTACTCCCTGCTCCTAGCTCCCCGCTCCCTGCCTCACCCATGTCCGACCCTTACTTCCAAACCCTCTTCGCCGACCGCATCGGCGGCGCCAACTTCGGCAAGGGCACCGCCATTTACAAGTTCGAGAAAATCAAGCGCGCCAAGCGCAAGGCGCTCGCCGACTTCCCCAACCGCAAGCTCCTCGATTTCGGCATCGGTGAGAACGACGCGATGGCCCCAGAGGTCGTCCGCCGCCGCATGGCCGACGAAATCAATCAGCCGGAAAACCGCGGGTACGCAGACAACGGCATCCCCGCCTTCCGCGAGGCGGCCGCCCGCCTGATGGAGCGCGAGTTCGGCGTCTCCCTCGATCCGGCCACCGAAGTCCTCCACTGCATCGGGTCGAAGACGGCCCTCGCCATGCTGCCGGCCTGCTTCATCAATCCGGGCGATGTGACGCTGATGACCGTGCCCGGCTATCCCGTCGCCGGCACGCACACGGCTTACTATGGCGGCGTGGTCCACAAACTACCCCTCACCGCCGAGAACGATTTCCTCCCCGATCTCGATTCGATCCCCGGCGACGTCCGCGCCAAAGCCAAGCTACTGGTGATCAACTACCCGAATAGCCCCACCGGCCGGACGGCCCCGCCCGAGTTCTACGAACGCGCGATCGCTTTCGCCAAAAAGCACGAGATCATCATCGTCCAAGACGCGGCCCACGGCTTCCTGAGCTACGACCGCGCCCCAAACAGCTTCCTTAGCATCCCCGGCGCGCGGGACGTCGGCGTCGAAGTTCATTCGATGTCCAAAGGCTTCGACATGATCGGCTGGCGGATCGGCTGGGTCTGCGGGCACGAGCGCATCGTGAGCGCCTTAGGCAGCGTGAAGGACAATTCCGACTCCGGCCAATTCATCGCCATCCAGAAAGCGGCCATCGCAGGCCTCGACGATCCGGAGATTCCCAAGAGCGTCCGCGCCAAGTATCAGCGCCGCCAGGAAAAACTTGTCGCCACGCTCCAGCGTTGCGGCTTCAAGTGCCAGATGCCTGGCGGTACCTACTTCCTCTACACGCCCGCACCCAAAGGCTTTGCCAACGGCGGCCCCGGCGGCAAGCCGGTCAACTTTGAAAACGCCGAGGCGGCCAGCCAATACCTCATCACGGAACAATCCATCTGCACCGTCCCCTGGGACGACGCCGGCCCCTTCTTGCGCTTCAGCGCCACTTACGAAGCGGCGGACGAACGGGCCGAAGACGCCCTCATGGCCGAAACAGAAGCCCGGCTAAAAAACATCCAGCCGGTGTTTTAGAACTCTCCGTGTGCGTTCGTATCGCGTGATTTAGTGCCAATGCGATTCAGCACCCGACATCAACCCAACTTCAACGTCACCGTTGCCGTATGAATGGATCAATGAGTAGCGTCTTGGTAGCACGGATAAGGAACGAGCAAAAGTCGGTTCGGTTCCAAGCAATGTATCTACTCGCGATTTCGCTCATTGAATAAGTGCTGCTGCTCGAACGTCGTCTTTCAGAGTGCCAGGATAGGCCACATTAACACGAAGAATGCCATCGATAGCTGCTAGACTGAACCCGTTGAAATCTACTGATCTTCCATCAACGATAAACATCAAAGCAGTCGCTAGGCGACTGGGATTGGGGTCGCCGATTTGCATCCAGGCGGGTGACATAGCAACGCAGCTTTCGAATTGTTGCGACTCGATTCGACCTACTTCTTAGACCGCTGCTCCAGCCACTTCTTAAACGAAGTCTGACTCTCACCCGAAGCCTTCCCCGCCAGTAAATTCTCGACGCTGATGTCTTCGTCGAGGTTCGGCCAATGGATGCCGCGACCCGCTGCGATGAAACGCCAATGGTTGCGTTCTTCGCTCGACGCATGCGACAGCCGCGGATACCACGCCAAGGGAACAGAGAGCGTTCGCCCATCCGCCAGATCGATCGACAGCGTGTCGTCGCTAACAACCACCTTCACAGCGGCCGGCGTCTGTGCGTCAACTGTTGAAGAACTCATTCCAGCGTTCCAATAAAAATTGTTGATTTTCTAACACAAGCGTCTCGATCCGATTGAGCTCCCTGGCGCCGAACCCATGACTACGCTGGAGTCTCACCGGATCAAGCCAATACTTTGCTTCGCAATTGTCTCGTTCCACGTGAACGTGGGGCGGTTCGTCCTGATCGCCCACATAGAAAAAGAACCGATACGGACCGTTGCGCATCACAGCGGGCATGACTCAATCATACGACGCGCATCACAATGGAACAATTGCGGCTGAATTTATGGATTTTCTTGCAAGATTGAGGCACTCCGTCGCTTGCCGTGGGCCACAGGATGCCCTGAGCAACGCCCCACCAAGCACCCACTCAACTCTGCTAGACCCTCACACCGGTCGCGACGTACAATACCATCATGAGCCAAGAATTCCACGCTATCTACGAACACGGCGTTCTCCGCCNNCCTGCCCGAAGCGGCCGAAGTCGCTGGCACTTTGCAGGTGACGAATGGCGATGCGCAAACACTTCCACAAGCAAGCGCCACCGAACTTCGTCGACAACAGGAAGCGCTCAAACAAATGTTTGATGAAGTAGACAAGCTACCGCAAACTCCTTGCAACGACGGCCTCTCTGGCCGAGATCACGACCAAATTCTCTACGGCTCATCGAAGTGATCTTTATCGACACGGGAGCGTGGTTCGCCAGATACGTCTCGGAAGACGTAGACCATGCCGCGGCCATGACTTGGTTCGCAAACCCGTCGGATCGACTCCTCACGACCGACTACGTCGTCGATGAATTGCTGACGCTTCTCAAAACACGCGGTTACTCAAACATCGCCTACGCAGTGGGCGTAAAACTGCTCACGGGCACAGCTTGCCAACTCGAATATGTTCAGCCGTCCGATATCAAGTCCGCATGGAACGTCTTCTCGACCTATCGCGACAAAGGCTGGAGCTTCACCGATTGTGTGAGCCGAGTCGTTATGGAACGACTCGGGATCTCGACCGCTTGCGCGTTCGACGACCACTTCCGACAATTCGGCACGCTTACTGTCGTTCCGTAGGAATTGAAATATACTCATGCCCACTCCCTCCATCTCCCGCGTCAAAGAAGTCTTCGAGCAGTGGGCCATGTACGATGCCGTCGTGCAGAACGACTACATGTGCCACAAAGAGATCGTCGTCGCGTTGGCCGAACGGGTAGGCGAACTTAAGCAGCCTCTCCGCATCATCGACCTCGGCTGCGGCGACGCTGGCCTCGCCACCAGCGCCTTCCGCCAGGCGAACGTCGAGCACTACCTCGGCGTCGACCTCTCCGAATCAGCGGTCCAGCGCGCCCGCGGTTTTCTAGCGTGTTGGCGCGGGCGGGNNCGCTCCACCACTTCGCCACCGCGCAGAAAATCGCCCTCGTCAATCATTGCTTTCGCATCCTCGCCCCCGGCGGCATCTTCTTCTGGATCGACGCGGTCCGCCGCGAAAACGAGACGCGCGACAGCTACCTCGCCCGCCTCACCACCGTGATGCAAAACGATTGGACCGGCCTCAGCGCGGAATACCGCGCCCGCGGCGTCGCCCACGTTCTTGAATCGGACTTCCCAGAAACCGCGAGTTGGATGCTCGACCAAGTCGCCGAAGCCGGCTTCCAACCCGGCGAAAAGATTCTCAGCGACGAATTCTTCTCCGGCTGGGCTTTTGTGAAGAGCTAAGTAAGCGTTTTAAAATTCGGATTGCAGACAATCAATCCAACGTCTTCTTCGGCTTCACATCGTTCTTACCACTCACGGCCAGCCGACCGTAAGCCTTCGAAGTGCGATTGTATTCCGTCGCAAACGCCTCCGCGTCTTCCGGCGTAAAGGGGCGATCAATCGTCCGTTTGAACTTCTGGTGTTCGTACACGTGGACCACGTAATCGGGCTTTGGCTCAGGCCGACCATATTCGTCCACCGGCTCGTCGTCTTCCGCCTGCTCGCCGTCGTCTAGCGGGCTCTCATCGGCGTCGGCCGCGCCACTCACATCAGAGTCGTCGTCATCCTCTTCCTCGTCATCTTCATCCACGAAGTCGAACTCTTCGTCGTACAAATCCTCATCTTCATCGCGAGCCATGGCCGTTTCCTTTACAATCAAACGCCGCACCAGTGAAATACCGGGCGAAAAATGCGATTTCCAGTATCCGGCCGCCGTCCCGCGGCGTCAACCGACCGCCGCGCTCGTAGCAAATTGCTCTCGTCTTACATTTTTGTCTTGTCTCTGACCCCTGGCCTCTGACTCCTGGCCACTTGACACATGCCACCCCCAAAACCATTTCTCACCGCCCGCTGGACAGAGCTACTTCTGCTCAACTTCCCGGTCCCGGTCGACGAAATCGCCCGCCTTGCTCCACCCGGCACCGAGCCAGACCTCTTCCGCGGCCAAGCTCTCATCAGCATCGTCGGTTTTCAATTTCGCGACACGCGCGTCCGCGGCTGCCGCCTCATGGGCCACACTCACTTCCCGGAAATCAATCTCCGTTACTACGTCCGCCACTTCGCGGGCGACGAAATCCGCCGCGGCGTCGTGTTCGTCAAAGAAATCGTCCCTCGCCGCTTGATCGCGCTCGTCGCCAACCGCGTCTACAACGAAAACTACATCGCCCGACCCATGCGCAGCGAACGGCACATCGCCGGCCACGAACTCGCCCCCGGCGACAAGCTCACTTACTCCTGGCAATCGCGGAGCAGGGCAGGGCCACGCTGGAACACTCTCTCCGCGCGCGTTGCCGCCGCGCCCCAACCGCCGCCGCCCGACTCCCTTGAAGAATTCATCGTCGAACACTATTGGGGCTACGTTCGCGCCCGCGACGGCCGCACAACGGAGTACCGCGTCGCGCACGATCCGTGGCGCGTCGCCCCCGCGGACAACGTCACGTGGAACTGCGATCTGGCCGCAACCTACGACACGCCCCTCGCCAAGTATCTCGCCTCGCCACCCACGAGCGCGCTAATCGCAGACGGCGCCGCCGTCCAAGTCTTCCCCGGCCGCCGCCTCTAAGCACCCAGTCTCTCCGTTAGCCGCGAGCGCATACACGCATGTTAACCGTGACGCGCAGCGGATTGCTTGCCGCAAACTGCGCCCTCGCAAACAATGACCAACCTGCTCACAATACTCTCTCATGCCCACCCCCAACCACACCCCCGCCCCCCTCACCGAAGGCAGCATCGTCCGCGCCCTCTTCCGTCTCTCCATCCCCATCGTCCTGGCGAACATCCTCCAAACCGGCTACCAAATTACCGATACCTTCTGGGTCGGTCGCCTCAGTGCCGAAGCTGTCGCCGCCGTCTCCCTCTCCTTCCCCATCAGCTTTCTGATGATCGCCATCGGCAGCGGCCTCCCCATCGCCGGTGCCGTTCTCATCGCGCAATACAAAGGCCGTGGCGACGAACGGGCCATGAACCACGTCGCCGCCCAAACGCTCATCATGGTTCTCCTCGTCTCGCTCATCACCACCGCCGTCGGACTCCTCCTCAGTGAACCGATCATTCGCTTCATGGGCGCGGACGAAAAAGTCCTACCAGATGCCATCAACTTCCTTAACTACACGCTCCTCGGCTTCGTCTTCGTGTTCGGCTTCTTCGTCTACCAATCGTTGATGCGCGGGCTCGGCGTCGTCACCATGCCGATGCTCATCGTCCTCCTCACCGTGCTGTTGAACCTCGCCCTCGACCCCCTCTTCATCTTCGGCTGGGGGCCCATTCCCCCCCTCGGCGTCGCCGGCGCGGCTATGGCCACCCTCTTCACGCAAGCCCTCGCTACCATCATCGGTTTCACCCAACTCATCGGCGGGCGCTATGGCATTCGCCTCCGCCTCCGCGATTTCCGCCCCGACTTCCCCTTTATGTGGAAGGCCTTCCTGCTCGGCGCTCCCGCCTCCGCCGAACAAGCCGCCCGCGCCCTCAGCCTCACCATCATGACGCTCCTCGTCTCCACCTTCGGCACCATCGCCATCGCCGCCTACGGCACCGGCACGCGCGTGATCACCTTCGTCATGATCCCCGCCATGGGTTTCAGCATGGCCACCTCAACGGTCGTTGCCCAAAACATCGGTGCGGGCAAACTCGATCGCGCCGAATGGACCAACTGGCTCGCCACGACCCTCTCCTTCATAATTTTGCAAGCTATCGGCCTACCGCTCTATTTCTTCGCGACGCCGCTGGTCACGTTCTTCGTGCCGGAAGGAGGCGCGTCGATTCCGATGGCCGTCAAGATGATCCGCCTCATGGCCCTCACGTTCGGCTTCATCGGCATCCAGCAGGTCATCACCGGCACTCTCCGCGGCGCGGGCAACACGGCGGCCGCCATGATGCAGGCCATCGTCACGCAATGGGTGATGCGATTTCCCCTGGCCTACGTCCTGGCCCACCACACACCCCTCGGTATCGACGGCATCTGGTGGGCCCTGGCCATCTCGAACCCCCTCGGGGCCGCTCTCACCCTCCTCTGGTTCCTCCACATCGACTGGAAAGGCACAAAACTCCTCGACGACACCCGCCTGGAAGAGCAAGTCAGCGAAGCCGCCCGCATCGAAGAAGGCGTCACAACCTGAAGTGCGGCTTTGCGCGGCCGGTGTCACTGCTGGTTGCTCTGAATTCGCCGTGGCGAACTTGCCCAGCAGCGATCTTCATGCGATGCTTCGTTGTGCGCGAGCCTCCCCATCACACAACCAGGAGCCACCCATGGCCATTTCCGTCGCCCAAGCAAAATCCCTCTGCAACGCCACCGAACTCGCCCTCGTGAAGGCCAGCGCGCGCACCGAAATCGGCCAGTTCTCCCCCGCCCAGCTTCGCCAAAAAGTCTCGCGCGCCCGCAAGCTCCGCGACAAATGGCGCGATCAAGCCGAACGTCAACGCCGCGCCACCCAAACGGCCCAGCGTTCCCGCCAGACCGAGGCCAACGCCCGCTCCGCCGACAAAGCCACCCTCTTCGCGGAAGTGCTGCAGCGATTCGAAACTCAACTCGCCAAGCTGGAAGCCAAGGGTGCTCCCGCCGGCAGCGCTCCCAAGCGCCTGGCCCCGCGCGCCCGCTCCGCCGAACACCGCGCCACGCGCGCCGGCGTTCGCGATTCGCTCCAGGAAATCAAACGCGGCTTACAGAAACCCAAGAAGGCTAAACCCAAAGCCGCACCCGTCCCCGTCGTCGCGGCCGAATCTCCCGTCGAAACAGAACTCGCGCCGCCGCGCAAATCTGCCCCCCCGAAGCCCACCAGATCAAAGAAAGCCCCCGCAGGCCGCGCCAAGGCCGCCGGCGCGGGCATGACCGCCCTCGAATCGGCCGCCTCCTTGCAAGGCCTTCGCGTCACCAAATCAAAACAGCGCGGTGCCGCCACCGCCGCCAAACAAAATCGCCTCAAGGCCGCCGGCATCATCCGCGTCCAAATGAACGCCTCCTCCCGCAACAAACGCAATCAAGGCAAACGCGATTCGCGCTAACGACACATCCTTGTTGTGCGCAGGTCTCCCGGCCCAACACCCCAATGTAGTAGGCACGGTCCCTCGTGCCGTAACCGCAGCGAAGTCAGCATCACTACGCGAATCAGAGATGTAGCGGTTATTGATAACGCTGTTACGGCATGCAGAGCATGCCTACTACAATAATCCTTGTCGCGCGCGGCTCTCCCATTCGCCCTCTCCTCCGATATGCCGAAGGCATTCAAGCCCAAAACCCCGCGCTCAGAAAACACGAGCCCCGGCGAGCGGTTTCGCCACCCCGGGACTCAAGCGTCTTCCCCTTCGCTCACGTCTCAACAGACGAACAGGGCTAGCCCACTGGCAGTACCAACCCTAGGTTAGTGACTGGTTCCGCTGCTGGAATGCCTCGAACACAATCCTTTTCCGCGCATCTCATGAAGACTTCCCTCGGCCCGATCTCCTCCGTCACGCTCGTCGCTCTCGCCCTCGCTCAGCTTCTCGCTGTCCAGGGACGCCTCCTATCGGCCGAACCACCGAACGCTCGCCAGCTCAAGGTGGAGCGGCACCTCACGCTGGCTCCTCAACCAGGCAACCGACGCAACAGCGAAGGCGACTTCATCCAGTTGAAAGATGGTCGTTGGTTATTCATCTATACCCATTTCACCGGCGGCGGCGAAGATCACTCGGCGGCGGTGCTCGCTTCACGCGAATCGTCCGACAATGGAAAGACCTGGTCGAAAGAGGATCGAGTCGTTGTGCCCAACGAAGGTGGCTTCAATGTGATGTCTGTCTCGCTGTTGCGGCTGAAGTCGGGCCAGATCGCGCTGTTCTACCTGCGAAAGAACTCGCTGCAAGATTGCCGTCCGTGGATGAGACTATCCGCTGACGAGGCAAAGACCTGGAGCGACCCCGTGGAGTGCATCACGGACCAAACGGGTTACTACGTGCTGAACAAGCATCGGGTCATCCAACTCGCCAGTGGCCGTCTGGTCATGCCCACGGCACTCCATGTTACGGAAAATGGAAATTTGCGACCGGGAACCATTGTCGTGTACCTATCCGACGATAGCGGCAGCAGTTGGAGGCGTAGCAGCACGCTTCTGGAGCGCGATGCCAGCGGCACGCGCGTCAATCTCATGGAGCCGGGAGTCGTGGAAGTTTCCCCAGATCGCTTGCTCATGGTGATTCGCACGGAGCTTGGCTGCCAGTACTTCAGTGAATCGAACGACCAGGGCGAGACATGGTCAACGCCCCATCCAAGCGAACTCCTCTCACCCGAAGCGCCCGCCACTCTGACACGTATCCCCTCCTCGGGCGACCTGCTCGTTGTCTGGAACGACCACGCGGGCAAGCCGGAAGAATATCGCCGTCGGCAGCCCCCGATCCGCACCCCGCTGGCAGCCGCCATTTCACGAGACGGTGGAAAAACCTGGGGAAAGCACCAACTCATCGAGACGAAACCGGGGCATGGCTACTGCTACACAGCCCTAGCGTTTGCGGGCGAGCGCGTGCTGCTTGCATACTGCGCGCACAAATCCTCCTACGGCTTAGAAACCACGCAGATCAGTTCCTTCCTCGTGCAAGACCTGGTTCCCTGAGCGCAGCGCGGAAGACGAAGACTGGGTGCATTGGCTTCGCCCCACCTCAATACCCCCCAGGATTACAGAAGTCAGCCCGCGGTCAGGCCAAGTGAGCTACGAGAACTTCGCCGCCACCCCAGGAACAAGAACTCAAAACCTCTTCGGCCGAGCTACCCGCGCCGCCTGCCGAGAGCGTGCAACAGCGGCCGAAACAATCCAGCCAGGATTCCGCACAACGCCTGCCCGCTGCCGCCGAGCATCGTGGCATGAGAAACTCTTGGTCGCGGAGCAATTATGCGGCGCTGCCGATGGCGTCCGCTTCGTACTCAGGAAACATGATGATGGCCGGGTGAACGTCGAATGCCTTGGCCAGTTGCTCGGCACGTCGCTTGCCGATTTCCACCCGTCCGTTCTCCAGCAGGCTGATGTTCGAGACGGCGATGCCCGAGCGCTGGGCCAGCTCCTGCTGCGTCCACTCCTTCAATTCACGCAGCATCCGAATCACTTCACCGGTCGTCAGCGAGGCGTGGGCCTTTGTGGCCGAAAACTTTCGCGATTGCTTTTCCATGGCAAGTCCTAATAGTCGTGCGGTGTGATCTCCAGGACGAACACCGTCACCTGTTTGCGATCCACTTCGTAGATCACTCGATACTGCAAACTCAGTCTTGAGGAGCGTTGTCCCCGGCGATCCCCTTGGAGCTTCTCATCATGAAAGCCCGGAAACTCCCTAAGCTTCGCCGGACCATGTCGGAAGACCAGGCTCTTCCAAAGCTCGTATTTCTTGACGACCAACCGGGGTGCTTTCGCGCAAGCCTTCTTAATGGCGGCGTGCTCCTTGATGATCCACATTATTAAAAATAATAACTTACTCCGTGAACTCTGTCAAGCAGATCCCTTACTTTTGCCGCTCGAACGCCCCGCGGTTTACAGTGCCGATGAAGGCATAGCACACCCTTGAGAAATGCCTGTCCTGCCGAAAAAACAAGAAGCGCCTAGCCACCCCACGCGCCAATGTCGAGCAGAATGCTCCCATTGGCCATTCGGTCCCTTGCGCATTGAAACAAAAAGCGGGACAGAATGATTTCCTGATTCCCTCCGCCCGCACACTCCAAGAAAACCGGTCGCATTAAAACAGGGACCAGATCGCAACCCACACCGCTTTGATTTCCGCCCCCCCAACGAGAGCCTCGGGGCGCGAGCCCTCCGGTGTTTGTCGTCGAAGCCATGACAGCCACTAGCCCCGCGGTCAGGCCAAGTGAGCTACGAGAACTTCACCACCTCTTCCGTCATCCAAACGATTCTCAGTCGAGGTCAACCCTTGCATTAAGAATTTTCATGCGAGCGTAGGTGCAATGAATAGGCCCATAAAATTGAGCCGACCGCAATTCTTTCCTGGCCCTCGCAATTTGAACAACCGATAAATACTTATTAAAGCTAACACTCGATTGCCTTTGGTTTGACGGAAGAACGGCTGTGGACAGACTTTGAGCCGACACAAATGCTTCTGATTTGTGAAACAAGCTTTAGCGCCCTCACCGATGCTAGCTGAGAGCCTATGCGAAAAGGGACGATTAAATGTCCTTCAATCGGCCAACATGGCTTCAGTTAATGGCCATTGCGGGCAGCCTCTTGACATGTACTGCCACGACCCATTCGCTTGTTGCGCAACCACCTCTGTTCGCCCCACCGGCCTATTGGTTCGACGTCGCCGTCGATCAACAAGTCGCCGCGCCAGATCCTGACCCAGAGCAGCCGGCAAACGCCACCATCGATCGCGAAACGGTGCAAAAGATCGTCCGCGAAGAGTTACAAGCTCAGAAAGCCCAGACACCGGCCACCACTGAATCAAAACCAGCCCAAGAAGCCCCTGAGGTCGGCAAAGACCGAACCCTCATCTCTAAATGGGACAACGGCTTCGTCGCTGAAACGGCGGATAAAGCCTTTCGCATCCATTTGGGCGGTCGCCTCGAATTTGACAACAGTTGGTTTAATCAGAGCGACAACATCTTGATTGGTCCGTCGCCCGATCAGACCATGCGGGACGGCACGCTCTTTCGGCGCGCTCGCTTCCGTGCGGACGGCCGCCTTTGGGAAAACATTGATTTCGCTTGCGAGGTCAACTTCGCCAACATCCAGGACGTCAGTAATGTGGACAATTCCGCAGTCCAGGTGGGCAGCGTCGGTTTGACCGACTTCTTCCTGACCTTCCGCGAAGTTCCCTGGTTCAGCAATGTACGCGTTGGGCATGTCCAGGCACCGATTAGCCTGGAGAGATATTCGAGCTCGAATGCCTGGTATTACATGGAGCGTTCGTCCATGTACGACGCATTCTACAATCCCAACGACTATCAGAACGGCGTCGTCGTCTTCGATTCGTATTGGGATGATCGTGTTACGCTCGCTGGATCGGCCGCATGGATCAGTAAGGCCGACGTCCAATCGTTTGGCTTCGGTGCGGACGAAGGCAAATACGGCGCGGGGGCTCGCCTGACCGCGCTGCCCATCTACGAGGATGAAGGTCGCGCCTTGTTCCATTTTGGTGCCGGTTACTTCCACCAGGCGCTCGTGGAGGATCGGTTCAACATTGCCAGCCGCGAGCTATTGCGTGCCGGTGCAGGCGGTACGCAGACGCCCAACTTGGTGTTTACTGGAACATTTTTTACTCCCAATGGTGCCCATATCGCCAACGTGGAAGCGGCATTCGTCAACGGACCCTTTTCCGTGTCGGGCGAATACGCCGTGACTCACGTGAATGACGTTTTTGACCAGTCCACGCCCACATTCTCGGGATCTCGCGGCGACGTCACCTACCAAACCGCGTACGTCGAAACGGGACTGTTCGTCACCCCCGGCGACCAGCGTCGGTACGATAAAAAAACCGGCACCTGGGCGCGAACGATCCCTGTTGAGAACGCTTGCGTGATGAAACAGGATGCCTGTCGCGAGGGCTATGGGGCGGTGCAACTTTGCGCTCGTTACACATTTCTAGACCTCGTCAGCGGAGATCCCGTGCTGACGCCGACCTCGGGTGGCGCTCGTGCTGGCCTTCAACACGATGTGACGCTGGGCGTTAATTGGTACCTTAACTCGCAGACTTGGTTCATGATTAACTACGTTGCCACGCGTCTTGATTCCGTGGTTCCCGGGGCCAGCGGCGACATTCATGGCATTGGTTGCCGCCTCCATTTCGACTTCTAGGTCATATTGTGTTCCACTGGCATCGGTCGGCGATTTTCTGATTTAGAATCTGATCGACTTCGCCCTTGATTTGCTGCGCAGCAACTAGCATACTGCTCAGCATCCACGGCCTTGGACTGTGCTGCGCGAACAGCAGCGCAAACTGCCCCGACGCGAGCTTGTCTTATTCGGTTTCAGTGCCTTCTTGATGAGGCGAGTCACATGACGCTTGCCCTTGAGTTGGTCGTACTCCTCGCCGCAATTGCCATCGGTGCACGAGCGGGTGGCGTCGGCATGGGCCTGTGGGGCGGCGTCGGCCTGGCCATCCTCGTCTTTGGATTCGGTGAGAAGCCTGGAGCCATTCCGGGTGAAGTACTACTGATTATCCTTACCGTCATCATGGCCGCATCCGCGATGGAAGCCGCGGGGGGCATCCAGTACCTCGTCAAGATAGCATCCGGCATCATTCGCAAGAGCCCGCGCCACGTAACAATCGTCGCACCGCTTGTCGCGTATCTGTTCACGTTCCTATCCGGCACGGGACATGTTTTCTATCCACTCCTCCCAGTCATCTATGAAGTTGCAATGAGAGGACGCGTACGGCCAGAGCGACCCATCGCCGTTGCGACCATCGCATCGCAACAAGCGATTACCGCCAGCCCTGTATCGGCTGCTACCGCAGCCCTCATAACGATTCTCGGGACGCATGGAATTGGGCTGATACAGATTCTCGCCATTTGCGTGCCGGCAACGCTCCTAGGTGTCATTGTTGCTGCTCTTGTTCAGTCTCGCGTCGGAGTCGAGCTCGACCAGGATCCGGAATACCAAAGGCGTCTGGCTGCGGGTGAGATTGAACAGGTTGAAGGATCGATGGAAGAGTCTCTGCAAGAGGCGATTCCACCGCGCGCAGCTCTCTCGGCGTGGATATTTCTCGCTGGCGTAGCGGTCGTGGTCTGTTGTGGGCTCTTCCCCTCGCTACGAACCGTCGGCCCGGCCGACGCCCGCGTCACGGTTTCCATGCCAATGACAATCGCCATTGTCATGTTCACCGTTGCCGCAGCGATGCTGTTGTTTACTCGCGCGCCGGTCGACCAAATAGTGAAGACCAAAACTTGTCAGGCAGGACTCACGGCCGTGATTGGGATCCTCGGATTGGCATGGCTTGGTGACACATTCATCGGCGCCAACAAGGAGGTCATCATTGGCGGTCTCTCACGGATGGCTGAGGCCTACCCCGGGCTGTTTTCCGTAGGTTTGTTTGCGACATCGATGCTCCTCTACAGCCAAGCGGCTACCACGCAAACACTTATGCCGCTGGGTGTAACGTTGGGCATTCCAGCAGCGTCGCTCGCGGGCATGTTTCCGGCCGTCAATGGATACTTCTTCATTCCAACGTACGGCACGTTAATCGCCGCGGTGAATTTTGACCGGAGCGGAACGACGCGGATCGGGAAGTACGTGTTGAATCACTCGTTTATGCTGCCGGGCCTGATCGCGACCGTGGTTGCTGTGTCGACAGGCCTGATCATCGCGAAGCTCTTTTTCTAGGAGCGATACTATGAAAGACATCCTTCAGAAGCTTGATGTACCCGCCCGCTCCATGGGTGTGCCCGTCTCCGAGTTGGCGGCGATCGTCGAGAAAGGCCAAGTGGTCGCGTACGACGCTGGCGATTGCCTCTTTCACGAATCGACGCCTCGCGAGTGGCTCGGGATCGTAATGGACGGAGAGGTTGAGATTGTACGCGGACTGCACGGCCGACAGACTCACTTGGCGACGCTTATCGACGGCGCGCTGATTTCCGAAGGCATCCTGCTCGATCAATGTGCGCATTCGGCCAGTGCATTCGCGCGTGGATCGGGCACACGCGTCCTCCAGGTTGTTCGCGCCGTATTGGACGATGTGAAAGCAAGCAAGCCAGACATCTATTACCGCTTGGTTGCGCGAGTCGCGCAGCGCATTGGCGATCGACTGCGCGCGGCATCCGAGTTGCTCGCGGGCCAAAGGGAGGCCGCACCGCAGATTTCGTCGTATCGTGCCGAACACGATTCACTAGGCGAGCGCGAAATCCCCAACCATGCCTACTACGGCGTGCAGACTGTGCGGGCGCTCGAGAATTTCGCGATCTCCGGCGTCCCGCTACGCAACTTCGCGCACTTTGTAAACGCGCTCGCTTACGTCAAGAAGGCGGCCGCGCAGGCGAATCGGGAGTTGAAGTGCCTGGACGGCAAGATTGCTGACGCGATCGTCCGCGCGTGCGATGAGGTGCTCGACGGCAAGCTCCATGATCAATTTGTCGTCGACATGATGCAGGGCGGCGCCGGTACCAGCACCAACATGAACGCCAACGAGGTGATCGCCAATCGCGGGCTAGAGCTGATGGGGCACGCCAAAGGCGAATATCAGTACCTACACCCCAATGATCACGTCAACTGCTCGCAATCCACAAACGATGCGTATCCCACGGCCATTAAGTTGGCGGTGATTTTCTCGCTTAAGGACACTCTCGCGGCGTTGGCTGAGCTGCGCTCCCAATTGCAGGGCAAGGAAAAAGAGTTCGCTCAGGTGCTGAAGATGGGACGCACGGAAAACCAGGATGCCGTCCCGATGACCCTCGGCCAGGAATTTGGCGCCTACGCGGTGATGATCCATACCGCAATGGCGGCTCTGGGGCGAGCGGTCGAGGAGTTGCACGAGATCAACATGGGCGCCACCGCAATCGGCACGGGGATCAACAGCCCACCGGGTTACGCGGATCTCGTAACAAACCGTCTCGCCGAAGCGACGGGGCTGCCACTGAAGAAAGCCGCCAATCTGGTCGAAGCCACGCAGGATTCCGGCGCTTTTGCGCAGATGGCCGCAACGATGAAGCGCGCGGCCGTCCAGGTCTCGAAAATCTGCAACGACCTTCGCTGGCTCTCCTCTGGACCGCGTTGCGGACTTAACGAAATTAATCTTCCGCCGATGCAGCCCGGCTCATCCATCATGCCGGGTAAGGTCAACCCCGTAATCCCCGAGCTCGTCAGTCAAATTTGCTACCAGATTATTGGCTATGATGTGACGATCGCCATGGCCTCCGAAGCGAGCGAATTGGAACTCAACATGGCCGAGCCGATTATTGCGTACGACCTGCTGCATGGGCTGATGATTCTGAAAAACGCCTGCGTAACGCTCGCGGCCAGGTGCATTTCGGGAATCACGGCCAACGACGAGCGTTGCCGGCATTTCGTGCAGAACAGCATCGGACTAGTTACGGCGCTGAATCCCGTTCTCGGATACGAAAAATCGGCCGCGATTGCCAAGGAGGCGTTGGCGAGTGGCGGCAGCGTGTACGACCTCGTGCTTCAGAAAGGGTGGCTCACCAAGGAAAAGCTCGACGATCTCCTGAGCCCGGCCAACATGACAGACCCCCGCCAACTCCCGACCTGATATTCAACATCGTAGCCGGCTTGGGTAATGACCGGGAGGTTCACACTTGAGATCCGGTAACAAATGTGATCGTTGACGCTAGACAAGGAATCCGGAATCAGAGTAGGGGAAACGAACGGGGGAATTCAAGCGCCACATTATCGTATTCATGTGGGACACATAGTTGAGCTTCCCTCGCCCACAATCCAAAATCAACGATCGTTGCTCCCGATTCGCACCCCACACCCTAGCACAAACAGTGGCCAAAACCTAACAAAAAATTCCGCGCGCACACTTTCAGAGCGCGCCCGGATTTTCCTCAACGACGCCCGCGATTTTTCTTGAACCATTCCACTGCGCAGAAGCCCCACCCCCACTTATGCGCAGCTTGGCCGACCCACGCACACACGGCCGCAACTCTCCAACTCCCCGCCCCTGCCAGTGTCTTAAACCGGCAAACGAAACGTCTGCGCGAAGTAGCGGAAGATGCGTCGCGCCAGCGTTATGCGCTCGGCTGCCACCTTAGCTTCGCCGCGTCCTCCCACCACGAGCGGCTGCGGCGGCGGATCGAATTGCACCTCCACTTGATAACGCGACGCCGTCCGTCCCGGCGGCACCAGGCCGACCAACAGCGGCGCCAGATCGGCCCGACTGGTCCCCGCGCTTTCGCTCTCATCCACATCATGACGAGCGATCTCCACCACCTTGCCTTCAATAACCTGGCCGGGGAGTTGATCGAAACGCATCCGCACCTTTTGACCCCGCTGCAGTCGCTTCACATCGGTGTCGTCCACCAGCAGCACGGCCGAGAGCCGGAGCGGGTCGCCGACCAGGCAAACCAGCGTGCCCGCCTCCACGTGAGCGTCGCGATTCAGCGGATCGAGGATCGCGCCAGACCACGTGGGTAGGCTGCCGCCTGGATCGGCCTTGGATTCAGTGCGCGGAACGGGAATGACGGTGCCATCCACGGGCGCAATGAGGGTCAACCGCTCGGCATCGCGGCGACGGTCTTCCAGCTGGCGTTCCACGTCGGCCAGCGCGCTCCGTGCCGCCGGGAGTTTGTCGTTCGCTTCGGGGTCGAGTCCGCGGAGCCGCTCCAAATGCTCAACACGCATTTTTTGCAGCTTGTGCTGTCCTTCCAAACGAGCCAGCTCCAATTCCACTTCGCTATTCTCTAGCTTGCCGATTTTTTCACCTCGGGAGACTCGGCGCTCCGCCGGCAGCGCGTCGCTGAGCGTCCCGTCGGTCGTCGCATACACGCGAGCCGCATCGCTTGGCAGCAAAACGAGCGGCGCGGGGACATAGTAATTCACTGGCAGCGCCAAGATGCCCACCAGCACGGCCAAGCCAATCGCTGTGGCCAGTGCGAACCGGCCACGGCGATACTCACCGCGGCGAGACGGATTTCGCCAGAATTGAACGGCGCCCATCACCGGCCCGACCAAAGCGCTGCCAAAAATGGTCAGACCGACGGCATAAGCCAGATTTTGAAGGTGATAAGGATACAGCAGCACCACCAGTCCCCACACGATGCCGACGCAGAGAACGGCCAAATTGATTTTCGAGGCAACCGCGTACGCCGCCAACCAGAAGCGATGGGTAGCAGGGACCAGCGGGTCGTCTGGAGTTGGCACGCGCCTCAACCAATCGCTGGTAAACTTCCGCAGAACCTCGCGCGAACGCTGCCACAGATTGGGCGTCTCGATCAGGTCCGAGAGAATATAGTAGCCGTCGTAGCGGAGCAGGGGGTTGCCATTGATGAGCACCGTGCTGACCGTGCAGACGACCATGATGTTGAGAGCCACCAGGTTCAGCACCCCCGGCTGCGCGTACCACCACACGATCGTGGCGATCGCCGCCAGCACGATTTCGACCAGCATCCCGGCCGCGGAGACGAGAATCCGCTGCCGCTTGCTCGGAAATTGCCAGGCGTCCGTAACGTCGCAATAGAGGCAAGGCGTAAACGTGAGCAACATGAATCCCAGCTCATGCACCTCGCCGCCGAAGTGCTTGCAGGCCATGGCATGCCCCAGCTCGTGCAGCACTTTCACGCTGCCGATCGCTATCATCAGCCAGAGAAGATTGTGTGGGTCCATTAGGGCCGATAATTCCGGCAGCCGGCTGCGAAATTCGCTGAAATGCCCGATGACGATTGATGCGGCGAGCAGCACGAGCATCGCCGCGGCAAGCAACATCGCCGGCGAAAACAACCAGCGGCACTTTTTGTGGACGGCCGTGAGAAAGGCATCCGGATCAAACCCGCGGAAACGAATCGCCAATATTTGTGTCCAGGCCAGGGCCCAGCGGCGCGTCCGCTCGTGGCGAGTGCGCAGCAGCAACTCATGGCCCTGGCCGATTGCATCGCTGACTAAGAGGCCGGCATTGTGAAGCCGGCTCAGGAATTCCCACACGGCCTGGGGCGAAATTGTCTGCGGCGGAAATTTCTGGGCCAGTTCGCGCTGCAAGTCGCCGATGCTGGCTTGCCGACGTAAGCGGTCGACAATCGCGTGCTCTTCCGGTGTGAATTGAAAGTGTTCCAGCGTAACCGGGTCTTTCACCAGCCAGGCCGTCGTGCCGGACATCGCGATCGGCACGGCGACCAGATCGGGTCGCAGCCGCAACGTAAGAGGCCGATCGACAGATGAGACGGGCTTGGACATGAAATGAAAGTAGACGGACAACTAACTACTGACCACTCACAACCATCCGTGCCGGTTGACCGGGGCGGAGCCGGCCGTCGCGATTATCAATCTCGGCCCACACGCGGACTTGGCCAGTAATCGGGTCGACTTCCGGACTGACGAAGACGAGCGTGCCGACGAAAGGAGACGATTTTCCTGCAGCCAGTTCCACGTTAAGTTGCACTGACTTGCCGGCAACCGCTTCGGCCGCTCGCGACGCGGGGATGAAACCTTCCGCCTTGAGTCGTTCCACATTCACGATCCGCACGGCCTTTTGCCCTGGCTCAGCCCATTCCCCCTGGCGTAGATAAACCTGGACGATTACGCCGTCAAACGGGGCCACGATGCGGCGGCGTTCGACTTGAGCCTGGGCCGCCGATAATTCGTTTTCCTTGGAGTGCATTTCGAGCGTGGCGATTTGCATTTCATGAACGGCCTGCTCTGATTCCAGCGCATTTTTTTGCACGGTCAGCTTTTCGACGTCGAGCTGCGATTGCGATACGCTCTTGGCAAACTGCTGAATCGCTTCGGTTGAACGTCGCAATTCGGCCTCTGAGACTTCGAGCGCTTTCTTGCTGAAACGGATGCGGACGTCGTTGGTGGCTTGAGCCTTAGCGATTTCGTACTTGGCTTGGGCCGCGTCAGCAGCCAGCCGGGCGACTTGATCGTCAATCTGTGCCAACACCTCCCCCTTCTTCACCTGCTGGCCATCGCGCACGGCGACCGAAGTCACCACACCCCCCTCTTGAGCCGGCACTTCGGCCTCCGAGATTAGCCGCAGCACGACCGATTCAACTTCGAGCGGTTCAGCTTTGGTAACGGTGCTTTGACCTATTTGCGGTGCACCCTCTTTGGCGGCGGCCAACGCCGGAATCGCAATCGCCGCGACGAATGCGATCCAATGTCGAATATAGAGGTGTTGGTTCATCGTTCTGTTGTTCCCATGCCGCCCAATGGATGCTGCTATGTGATCTTTCCTGTCCCCCGTTTCCTGTCCCCTTACTCCTTTTAATATCTCAGCCATCCGATCGCGGCATCCCAAATGTCGTGTAGCCACACATAGCCGAGAGGGCGGCGACCACAGTCGATTTGCGCGCGGGCGGAAACTCCGGGCCGCAAATCATCCTCGGACTTGTCCCTCGGTTTCAGTGAATCGAGAGCAACCTTCACCAAGACGGTCGGTTTCGTGGTCTTGTTTTGGTCTTGGTTGACGCTGGCCGTCATGCAGACTTCGCTGATGTGGCCGCTGTGTTGTTCGCGGTCGTCGGAGCTCAAGCGGAATTTCACCGGCAAATCGGTTTGAATTTCTGGTTGGGCTGCCATCACGTGCCCAATGCGGTCGTCCGGCACGTCCAGTTCAAGCTGCCAGTCGGCCGCGAGGTCGGCGACGGTCAGTAGCACTTCGCCTCGTTCCACGGGCCGGGCGACCAGGCGGTGGCCCAGATCCCAAGTCAGTACACGGCCGGCGATGGGACTTTCGACCACGAGCTCCTCGCGCTCGTGATCCAGCAATTCGAGCTCTCTCCGCAGATTGCTGAGTCGCTGATCGAGTTCCCGTTCTTCGGCAGACAGACGATACGCATCGGTCGGATTGGCATCGCGTACCGCCCGGTTCGTTCTGGTGGCGCGGACCGCATCGATTTGCCGTTGCGCGGTATCTAGCTCACCACGCACACGCTTGAGCTCCAGTTCAAGAGAGGGATCACGCAGCCGCACAAGGGGCTGGCCGGCAGTCACATCGGCACCATGTTTTACCAGCACTTCATCGACCAGACCGCCCCGCGGGGCGAACACATCGCGGCGAACGGCCGGCTGCAAGGTGCCGGGCGCTTCGATGTTGAAGTCGGCCGGTAGGAACACCAACGCCGCGATCAACCCTGCAAGTATGGTCGCGATGAGTAGCGCGCGGGAGATACTATCGGTAACTTGTCGTACTGCTCGGCCCAGCGGATGGAACAGCCATCTCAGTGGCTGGCGACTGACTTCGAGTGCGTTGTACATTGCCGTCGTCACCACCTCGCCAACTTCCATAAGGCGATCACGATCGACGGCCCCTTGCTCGGCGTTGAACTGCTCGGCAATCAAGACGATCAGCGGTTGAGACTGCCGTTGCCGCAAGCGCGATCGTCTTGAAGCTTCGTCCGTATCGACGTTCGGTCGGCGGAGGGGGAGGGCGGCGATCTGTCGGGCATGTGATTCCTCGGCATGCTGCTCAAGTGCTTCAGCGACCGGTGGCAGACCATCGCATTGACCATCGGCATAGAACGCGGGCTCGTCCGTACGACGTACCAGTTCGGCGACTTGTTCCAGCCGGCGGGCGACCCCGCTACGACGCTCGACGCGGCCTACGCCACTCGTAGCTAATAGGCGGCAGCCGCGGCCACGATCAACTAAGACGCTGAGTCGATCGCATGTAAGGACGCGCCGGCCTTCATTGACCACGGTGTAGGCAGTTTCCGTCAGCTCAAGTTGCCGATGGGCGAGCCGCCCCAACTCCAGCAATCGGGCTCGGTAATCATCTTCGCGTCGCAAGCGCCGCAAGTCGGAGAACGTGTGGTGGTCGGCGGCCAACTCGCAAACCGCTGTCAGATATTGTTCGTAGCCGCGATAAGCGGTCGGGCTGGCATCAGAGCGGACCAGGAATTCGATGATCGCTACGGTTGTGCCGGCTGCAGCGTCGTGGATACGTAAGCTCGCACCCGAGGGTTGAGCCGGCGTGTCATCTATCGGCGCTTGAACCGGTGCGAGCAGCAACGCATGTTCGGTTGGGTTGCCGGTAATCTCGTTATGATTAGCGGATTGCGGGCCAACGGTGAGCAATGTGCCCCGGAGGGCCGCTTCGGTTAAAAGAGATTCGTGGGCGCGACGGGATTCATCGCTGCGGCGAATGACTGCCGTCGGCCAGGCGATTTGAGCGGCCGGTCGCCACGCACCGCCCGTCCCGCGCAGCCAGACCGCCGCGCCGGCGGCCGACAGCGCGCGGACACTCTCTTCCAGTAACTTGGCGTAGAAATCTTCAGGCGTGATGTCGGTCCGAGCCAATTGACTCAGCCCGCTGAACACGTCTTCGAGTTCTTGCCAAGCGGCCGGTTCCGACATCGAACGAGGCGTCGAGAGAGGAGAAGGCATATTCTTCAGTATAGCCAGCGCGGCCAATCCAGCATGGAATCGAAGCCTATCCTGCAGTCGCAAAGGAGCGAACGGTGCGCGGAGTAAGGATGCAACCGGTTAATAAGATTGTGCTGGCGGACAGGAGCAGGCGGGCAGACAAGATAGACCGACAGCACAGCGAGCATTGCCTTCACTGGATTGGCTCATGGCGAGACAAGTCTTTGCACAGGATTGGTTAGAATTGCCCAATTTTGAGGCATCATGGTCAACGAATATAGACAATTTAGCCAAAGATTAGTGATTGTAACGAAAATAATGGTCGGGCTGACTTTGTCTGCCGAATTATAGGAAGACACCCCGAGGAAGGTCTGGTTGACCTAGCCGTCCGCCTCCATTCTCGGTAATTTTCGCCCGCTTATCTGCCTGCTGAGATGGGTGGGGACACTTTTCACAATTTTCGCGCCGCTGCGGTGCTCGTATTGGCAATGCTTGGTCAATCTTCGCGCGCTTGAGTTTCCAAACGCCGAAATTGCCGCGCTCAGAACGACAAGTTGTCGCGCTGATCGCGGATCGCGCGTAGGCCAAGTCCTTATCGAATGACTAACTCCGTCAAAACACTGATCCTGTTGCTGGTCGCGCTTGTCTGTGCGTCGAGCGGTTGTGGTTGGCGGAATCATAAAGCCTTTGAGGCCTGTACGCCGCCTGGCGCGTACGAGAGAGTGGCCTCGGAAATCGAATACCCGGCGGAGTCCGATTGCACGGCCGCCAATGCGGACGAGTCGCTTGCTTCGCCTCAGCCCTGGACGATTTCCACCGAAGGGACGCCCGAATACTGGGACATGTCTCTGGAGGAAGCCATCCAAATAGCCTTGGGGAATTCCGAGGTGCTGCGCGATTTGGGCGGCGCGGTAGTGCGGGCGCCGGCATCGATTCGGACCACCAAGGATCCGGCTATTGCTGAAACCGATCCACGTAGCGGCATCGAAGCGGCACTCAGCGAGTTTGACGCTCAATTCCTGACGAGCGTCTTCTGGGAAAAGAACGACCGGGCGCTGAACAACGAATTCTTTGGCGGCGGCACGCGGTTGTTGCAACAAGACGCCGGCGTCTTTCAGGCGGCGATCACCAAACGAGCGGTCACCGGTTCGCAGTTTACGATTCGCAACAACGTCGATTACGACGCCAACAACGCGCCCGGCAATCGCTTTCCAAGCGCTTGGAATGACAACGTGGAAATGGAAATTCGCCACCCGTTGTTGCAAGGTGCCGGGACGCAGTTCAACCGCATCGCAGGTTTGAGCAAGACGCCAGGCGTTTACAATGGCGTGGTGATTGCCCGGCTGAACGCGGATGTGGCCCTCACCGATTTCGAAATCGCAGTCCGCGATTTGGTCAGCAACGTGGAAAATGCCTATTGGGATCTCTACTACGGTTACCGAGTGCTGGATTCCAAGGTGGCCGCGCGCGATGAATCGCTCACAACCTGGCGCAAGGTCTACGCACGGTTCGAAACGGGCCGCCGCGGTGGGGAAGCGGATAAAGAGGCCCAGGCTCGCGAGCAGTTCTTCCGCTTCCAGCAGGACGTACAGAACGCGATGAGTGGCGAGCCCTACGAACAGACTCGCAATTGGAATGGCTTGCCGAGCGGTGCGTTTCGCACGACGGGCGGCGTGTTGCTGGCCGAGCGCCGGCTGCGACTGATCATGGGCTTGGCGCCGACGGATGGCAAGCTCGTGCGTCCGAAGGACGAGCCCGTGCTGGCTCCGCTGGCGATGGATTGGGACCAAGTGAAGGAAGAGGCGACGACGCGCCGGGTCGAATTGCGCCGCCAAAAATGGCAAATCCGCCGACGCGAATTGGAATCGATCGCCAGCAAGAATTATTTGTTGCCCCGGTTGGACGCGGTCGGCCGTTATCGCTTCCGCGGCTTCGGCAACGACCTATTCAAGACAGACAATGGTCCCCCAGATCGTTTCAACAATGCTTGGGATGATCTGATGTCGGGCGATTTCCAAGAATGGCAATTGGGCTTCGAGTTGTCGATGCCGATCGGCTTCCGCGAGGCTCACACGGCGGCACGAAACGCTGAGTTGTTGCTGGCTCGCGAACGGGCCATCCTGCGTGATCAACAGCGGGAAGTCGTCCATGAGGCGGCCGACGCGATTGCCGAAATGGACCGCGCCTACACCGTGTTACAGACTAGCTACAACAGGCTGGTGGCCAGCAAAGATCAACTCGGCGCGGTGCAAGCCGCCTACGAAAAGGAAGAAGCACCATTGGATTTCTTCCTGGATGCGCAGCGGCGGTTGGCGGACGCTGAGGTTGAATACAACCTCAATAAGTCACGCTATGCCGTGGCAACCAAGAACGTCCATTTCGTAAAGGGGACGTTACTGGAATACGACGGCGTCTTGTTGGAAGAAGGTTCCTGGTGTGCCGAAGCTCATTGGGACGCTGCGGAACGCGAAAAACTACGCGGCCGTCCCCATCCGCTGAATTATGCATCGTCGCAAGCTCCCGTCGTGAGCCGGGGCATTTTCCCGCAAGGTGTAAGCGCGCCGATGGTAGTGAGCGAGGCCGCAACCCCCGTTCTAGAATCGCCCGTACCAACTGAGCCCCAGCCCCTGAAGCAGCCAACCACACAGGAGCCGGTGAAGACACCTTCCTCCAGCAGCATCCCGCGGGCCGAGATTCAAGCTTCAGCCACCACTGCCTCGGGCCTCAAGACTCCCGCGATTCCTTCCGGTGAGGAAGATATAACAACTTCGTCGCCACCGGCCGATCGGTATGGCATGCCCGCCGAAACGGCAGTCGCGCCTACCGATTCTTCCGCTGCGCCGCTGCGAATATCGCCGCCGCCGCGCATGGGTGAGAAGTAGACCTGGCTGTTAGCCGCACATATCTTGAGTGCGTCGGCTCGTCGGAAGCCGTGATCCGTGTTAGCCTGGAGCAGGTTTCCTCACTCCCTGGCAACAAGCTCCCGCCTCTAATGCTTTCCTCCCGGCTCTTTTGGAAATTGCTCGCCGCGTGTGCCGGATTGAATCTGTTGGCAGCCATCGTTTTTGGCTTGATCCTTTCGAAGTGGCAAGAGAAGCAAATTTTGCATCAAGTCGATTTGCGGCTGAGAGATGCGGCGCTGTTGGCGCGTGGCGATCTGGCCGAATTAATCAAGAGCGGGCCAAGCGATGAGTTGCAGCGGCGCGTCCACAAGCTTGGAGATGAAACAGGAATACGTTTTACTCTGCTCAATCTGGAGGGAGATGTCATCTCAGATTCAGGGCGTTCTACCTTGACCGAGGTGGCCAAGTTTGACAACCATCGCCACCGGCCGGAAGTTGTGCAGGCCCTCGCCCATGGCGAAGGTTCGTCGCAGCGGACGAGCGTTTCGCTCGACGTGCCTTACTGCTATTTTGCGCTACGGGCGGATGACGGCGGAACGCCTGTGGGCGTGGTGCGCTCCGCGCTTACGGTAGCTGCTATTCAAGCCGAAACGGGCGGTATGCGGCGGCTGATTTGGGCCTTGGTGGGGGCGATCTTCGCCTGTGTTCTTGCACTTTCTTATTGGATCGTGGGCCACATCACCAATCCGGTGCTCACGCTGACGCAGGCGGCCGAAGCGATTGCCGCGGGCGATTATCAACATCGCGTTTACGTGGCCAATCGAGACGAGCTCGGCATGCTGGCGGGCACGTTCAATCGCATGGGACAAGAGTTGCACACCCGCGTTACCCAGCTCAGCGAAAGCCATGACCGGCAATCGACCGTGCTGGAAGGGATGATCGAAGGTGTCATCGCCGTCGACCCACGCCAACGGATTGTGCTCGCGAACAAGGCGGCTGGCCGGCTGTTCGAGTTTCGGCCGCAGGCGATCGAAGGTCGTCCGTTGTTGGAAGTCGTCCGCAATCACGCCCTCCATCAGGCGGTGACTACGGCCCTCGCCACACGCCGTCCGCAACGCTTGGAAACCACGCGCGAAGGATCCGACCGATTGATTGCCGATATTCACGTCACCCCTTTGCCCGGCGACCCGTGCCCCGGCGTCATTCTCGTGATGCACGACACAACCGAGCTGCGGAGATTGGAATCGCTGCGTCGTGATTTCGTGGCCAATGTGTCGCACGAATTGAAAACGCCCCTCAGCTCGATCAAGGCGTATACGGAAACATTGCGAAACGGTGCCATCCACGATCCCGAGACGAGCCAAAAGTTTCTGGAAAGAATCGAAGAGCAGGCGGATCGGCTCCACCATTTAATCATCGATATGCTTATGCTGGCACGGATCGAATCGGCCCAACAGGCGTTCGACATTGTTTCGGTCTCCGTGACGGATGTCGTCAACGAGTGCCTCAATGGCCACCGTGTGGCGGCAGACGCCAAACGGATTCATTTGTTGGTGGAGCCGGAACAGCCGCGCTGCTCCGTGCGGGCTGACCGCGAAGGTCTGCGCGAGATTCTCGATAACCTCGTGGACAACGCCATCAAATACACGCCTGAAGACGGCAAGGTCTCGCTGAGCTGGACTTGCGACGCGGGAATGTGCCAGATTTCAGTGGCGGACACGGGCATCGGCATTGGGGCCGAACATCGCCGCCGCGTCTTCGAACGCTTTTATCGTGTGGACAAAGCCCGTTCCCGGGAGTTGGGGGGGACCGGTTTGGGGCTTTCGATCGTAAAACACCTCTGCCAATCGTTTGAGGGGAAGATTGGAGTTGAGAGCGAAACTGGGAAGGGTAGCGTGTTTACGGTGTCGTTGCCGGTTTCCTAAATGTTAAAAAAGGTTAAATGCCCAAACAAGGAAGCGGGTATTTTACACATTCTTCACACAGTCTTCATATTTCTCCCTTACCGTTAGGGGCATGGGAGAACGATTCTCTGCGGTTGCTGATTGGTGGGGAAACTCGGCATTCTCGTCGCGTTCCTTGGCTGTCGCGCTGCTAGCGTGTGGCTCGTTGCTGGCGGTTGGGTGTTCACGACCCACGATCAAAATGGATGGGTCGAGCACGGTCTATCCTATTTCTGAAGCGGTCGTCGAGGAATTCAGTCACGACCGCCGAGACGTACGCGTGATTGTCGGCCGCTCGGGCACGGGCGGAGGATTCAAGAAGTTCAGCCACAACGAGATCGATGTCTGTAATGCCTCGCGTCCCATCACGGAGACGGAAAAAGAGGCTTGCCAAAAGAATGACATTGAATATGTCGAGCTGGAAGTGGCGTTCGATGGCTTGGCGGTCGTCGTCAATCCCAAGAACGACTGGTGCGATAGTTTGACGGTCGATCAGCTCAAGGCGATCTGGCAGCCGGAAAAATCTGTTTCAAAGTGGAGCGATTTGAATTCAGCTTGGCCAGACCAGCCCATCAAGTTGTACGGCCCTGGAACAGATTCGGGCACGTTCGACTATTTCACGGAAGTGATCGTCGGCAAGACGGGGAGTAGTCGTGATGACTACAACCAGAGCGAAGATGACAATGTCCTGGTGACGGGCGTTGCCGGCGACTTGTATTCTCTCTGTTATTTCGGTCTGGCCTACTACGAAGAGAATCAAGAGAAGCTAAAACTTGTAGGCATCGACGCGGGAGATGGCGCCAGTATTAAGCCGACCCAAGCAACAGTACGAGACCACAGCTATAAGCCATTGTCTCGGCCTCTTTACATCTACGTTCGCAAGTCTGCCTTGAGTCGCCCAGAGCTAAAATCATTTGTAGAATTCTATTTAGATAAAGTAGGCAAAGTGGTTGAGGTGGTGGGTTACGTGCCGTTGCCGGATGACATCGCCGCCAAGAGCAAACAAGCGTTCGAAGAAGCACTTACTACGCTGAAGCCGGCGTCGTAGTTGAAAATCTCCTTCCTTACTCGACTAGGGTTGAAGCCGTAACGTGAGCAGCATTCCTTCTACCAAAGCTGTGTCCAACAGTTCGCTAGTTTTCGATTCGGCCGCTGCCCCTCCGCGCCGTTGGATGGAGCAAGTGATTCACGCGGGGCTGTTTGCCTGTGCGCTGATTTCCATTCTGACGACCATAGGCATCGTGGTGGTGCTCGTGGCGGAAGCCGCGCAATTCTTTCGCGAGGTTTCCATTATTGAGTTCCTCACCGGCACCGAATGGGCCCCCAAGCTAGGTCACAAATACGGCATTCTGCCGCTGTTGTGTGGAACATTGCTGGTGACAGCCGGTGCGGCGGTGATCGCGCTTCCCATCGGTTTGATGAGCGCCATTTATCTGAGCGAGTATGCATCCCACCCCGTGCGTGAAGTGGTGAAACCAATTCTCGAAGTCTTGGCCGGCATTCCCTCAGTTGTGTTTGGTTATCTGGCGGTTGTTACGGTGTCGCCCCTCATTCGCCATTGGTTCCCGTCGGCGGGCGTATTCAACGCGGCTAGCGCCAGCATCGTCGTCGGCTTCATGATCCTGCCGATGGTCGTGTCGTTGAGCGAAGACGTGTTGCGCTCGGTCCCGGTTTCGCTACGTGAAGCGGCCTACGCGCTGGGGGCCACTAAGTTGGACGTGACGTCAAAAGTCGTCGTGCCAGCCGCTCTCTCCGGCATCGTAGCTTCGTTCTTGCTCGCACTATCCCGAGCGATTGGCGAAACGATGGCCGTGACGCTGGCCGCCGGCGCGACGCCGAACATGACGCTCAATCCGCTGGAAAGCATCCAGACGATGACGGCTTACATCGTGCAAGTGAGCCAGGGGGATACGCCCGCGGGGACGATCGAATACCGCACAATCTTTGCCGTCGGCTTGGCCCTGTTTGTGACCACGATGATCTTGAATATTCTCGCCCAATGGTTCGTAAGTCGGATGCGGGAAAAATACGAATGACCAGCATCGAATCGACCAACTACAGTCGCCGTCGCGCCCGCATGTCGCAGGTGTTCGCCGTGTTGTGCCTATTGGCCACGGCGCTTTGTGTTTTGGTGCTTGTGCTCCTGCTGGTGGCAATTCTGATCCAGGGCCTCCCTTGGCTGTCGATGCAGTTCTTGAACAATTTCCCGTCGCGCTTTCCAGAGAAAGCAGGTATCAAGCCGGCGCTCGTCAGCAGCCTGTGGCTGATCGGCCTGACAACCTTGTTCTCGGTGCCGATCGGCGTCGGCGCGGCCGTCTACTTAGAAGAGTATGCCACCGCCAGTCGCTGGCGAAATTTAGTGCAGCTCAATATCGCGAACTTGGCCGGCGTTCCTTCGATCGTCTACGGCATTCTGGGCCTCGGTCTGTTCGTCCGCGCGTTGGCGCTGCAGAGGAGCATCCTGGCTGGGGCGCTCACGCTAACGCTGGTCGTACTGCCGATCATTATCCTGGCGGCCCAGGAAGCATTGCGGGCTGTGCCGAACTCCATTCGCCGCGCTTCCTACGCGCTGGGAGCCACCCGTTGGCAAACGGTTTGGCATCAAGTGCTCCCCGCCGCCTTGCCGAGTATAATGACAGGCGTAATCCTCTCCATTTCGCGGGCGCTGGGCGAAGCGGCCCCGATTGTGGCACTAGGGGCGGCCACTTTCATTACTTACGTGCCGGTCTCGCCCATGGATGAGTTCAGCGCGTTGCCGGTGGCAATTTTCGACTGGGCCAGCCGACCGCAAGCGGAGTTTCACCACGTCGCCGCGGCCGGCATCATCGTCTTGTTAACCGTGTTGATTTTGATGAATGTGAGTGCGGTCTACCTTCGCTACCGTTATGGCCAACGCATCCGGTGGTAAAGGTCGCAAAGCGCGCCCGGCTGGACTTGCCAGCAAAGCCAAAGAGTGCCAAGTTATGCAAGAGACTGTCATTCGACCTCATGTGCCATTTCGCCCCTCCTCCATACCCAGGGAACGACCGATGAAAACGGCCGACGACCTGGCTCTTCGCGATCCGAAGATTCTGGTGGAGCATTTGAATTTCTATTACGGCGCTAAGCAGGCGCTATCCGACGTATCGCTGGCGATTCCGGCCAACTGCGTGACCGCGTTCATCGGCCCCTCCGGCTGCGGGAAGTCCACGTTTCTCCGCTGCCTGAATCGCATGAACGACATGATCGACGAGACCCGCGTCGAAGGCACCGTCACTATCGACGGCCGAGATATTCTGGGCCCGAAGGTAGATGTGGTTCAACTCCGCAAGCGCGTCGGCATGGTGTTCCAAAAATCGAACCCCTTCCCGAAATCGATCTTCGAGAACGTGGCCTACGGGCCGCGCGTAGCCGGCATTCGCGGCAAAGGCGTGTTGCACGAGATCGTCGAGAAGTCACTGGTGCGGGCCGCGTTGTGGGAAGAGGTGAAGGACCGCCTGAGTGATTCGGCGTTGCAACTCTCCGGCGGCCAGCAGCAGCGGTTGTGCATCGCTCGCGCCTTGGCGACCGACCCCGACGTATTATTGATGGATGAGCCGGCCTCCGCCCTGGACCCCGCCTCAACGGCGCGCATCGAGGACTTGATTTTCGAATTGCGCGATAAGTACACGATTGTGATCGTCACGCATAATATGCAACAGGCGGCCCGCGTTTCAGATCGCACCGCCTTTTTCTTTCAGGGCGAACTGATCGAAGCCGGCTCGACGAATGAGCTGTTCACCAACCCGGCCAGGAAGCAGACCGAGGACTACATTACAGGACGATTTGGGTAAGAGGAAAGGGCAGGGAGCGTGGAGCTAGAAGTCAGGAGTCTCATAGATCGTACTCCTTGCTCCTTGCTCCCTGCTCCCCGCTTTGAGCACACATGTCGAAACATTTAGAGCGTGATTTGGAAGCGTTGGAGCGCGCGATTCTCGATCAATCGTCCCGCGTGGAAGAGATGATCGCCAAGGCCAGCCAGGCGCTCATGGACCGCCGGTCCGATCTGGCCGCCGAAGTGGCCGCGAACGAAGTGGGCATCAACGTCCGCGAAGTCCAAATCGAAGAAGAATGCCTGAAAATTCTCGCGCTCCATCAACCGGTGGCCGTGGACTTGCGCCGCACGGCGACGGTTCTCAAGATTAATACAGAGCTAGAGCGGATCGCGGATCTAGCGGTGAACATCGCCGAGCGAACGATTTCGCTGACCGACTATCCCGATTTCGAGGTGCCTGCCCGCCTGGAGCGAATGGCTATTAAGGCCACGGACATGGTGCACGACGCGCTCGATGCCTTCGTCGATTTAGACGTGGACGCGGCCCGCGAGGTCTGCCTCCGCGACGATGAAGTGGACGACTACAACCGCCAGGTCATCACAGAACTGGTCGAAACGATGCGGTCACGCTCGGATTTGGCGGAAGCGGCCCTCCACTTCTTTTCTGTCTGCCGGCATGTGGAGCGGATTGCCGATTGTGCGACCAACATCGCCGAAGACGTGATCTACCTGGTGGAAGGCGAAATTGCCCGGCATCACTTTGAGGATTCGTTCCCCTCCGCACAATAAATATCACCACACGGGCTCGGAGAAAAGAATTAACAGGAGGTAGCAGAGAAAACAGAGAGTAAGAAATCAATTCATCCATGTGATTCTCTGCGTTCTCTGTTTCCTCCTGTTCGAATAATTCCGTTGTCCGTGTGCTCTGTCGCGAACTTCCCATTCCTAGCCTAATAAAGTTCATGGCTAAAGGCCAAATTCTCATTGTCGAAGACGACCGGTCGCTGGCCGACGTGCTCGACTA
>CXWJ01001031.1_pt1 | contig 32272 bp, 39 predicted proteins | sample 590841 | NCBI WGS metagenome assembly CXWJ01 (sample SAMEA3498367, study PRJEB10139) | wastewater metagenome | biome: wastewater treatment plant; material: activated sludge | place: Austria | collected 2015-01-21 | reverse complement strand
TCATTATTCCACGATCAACTTGCCACGTAACATTCCCATCTGGCATTGGAAGCCATATTCGCCAGATTGTTCGGGGGTGAATTCCAGTGTCACTTGTTCGCCCTCTGGCAGCAAAGCATTCTGATTGAAGTCAGGGAACAACACTTTCTCAGAACACGCTGAACTTTCCTGGCGTGTGAACGTCAACCGCACAGGGCGTCCTTTTTGCACCACGATCACATCGGGTGTGTATCCGCCCTTGACCGTGACTGCCACCTCCTGTGCGCCAGATGCAGATACCGCAACACGCGTCTGCGCCTTGGGGGCAAACCAGAAATACCAGGCGATCAATACGGTCAACGCGATTCCCGAAAGAATCACAAAGATTTGGATTTGAGTCATATCAAGTTCCTTTCATTGCTTGGATGATGGATAACGGACCGAACACCGTGACGAAGTTCTCCGCTTCTTTTATAGACCCGAAGCCAGCCTCTGCCACGAAGCGCGGGATCAAACCGTCGAAGTTATCGGCGGTTTCCTCGAGACGACGCATGTAGGTCGTCATGAAACGTGTCGTTGAAGAATGCGGTGCGCCAAAGTCAAGCACATACAATTCTCCATCTGGTTTGAGCACACGATGGATTTCCTTGAATGCGAGTCGTTTATCGTCCGTGATGAGGTGGTGAATGACCAGGCTGGTGACTACTCTGTCGAAGGTGGAATCAGGATAGGGCAGGGAGGAGGCGAGTCCTTCATCCCATTGAATATCCGAACCGCGAGATTTATCTAGCGCAATTTTCAATACATCAGGGTCGCCATCCACGCCTGTAACCTGCGCGTTCGGATGGATTTTTTTGAGCATGATGGTGAGCGTACCTGTGCCGCAGCCGAGATCGAGAACCTTCATGCCTGGACGAATGTTCGCGTGTTGGATCAACCTTTGTTTAAAAGTTTCCTCGCGCATGACCCATTTGAGCAGAGGATCATACAATGGCGTGAGCCAGCGAAAGCTCAAGGCAGGGATATAACGTTTTTTACCAGATGCTTGCCTCATTTGGTTCGATCCTTTCCCATTGTCTCAACAAGACAATGCAAATAATAAGAACAAGCAACCCCATCACTTGCGCGGCGCGATAACCATCCAGCCAGAGTACACTGTCGCCGCGGAAGGCTTCGAGAAAGACTCGCGCCAGCGCGGAAAGAGAGACGAACTGCGCAAAGCGAATTCCTGGCGCGTGGGCTGGAAGAACTTTTGGAAGCACGAGTGTAAAGATCGCCAGCGCAAGAAAGATTTCATAAAGTTGCGTTGGGTGACGATAATCAGACCACACGTACATTGCCCAGGGGACACGAGACGGCGAGCCGTAGGCATTTCCGCTGAGCAGGTGGGAGACACCAATTGAGATCATGAAGAATGCCAACCCAGGCGTGAGCGCATCCAATGATCGGCGAAACGGAAGTTTCTGACGATATCCATATATCAAGGCTGTGGACATACCGATTAGAAAACCCCCGATGGGAGAAAGCGTGCTTGTGCTCAGCGAGAACAAGCCCAATGGGTTTGCCACATAAACTGAGGCGTATTGCGCAGCATAGACAAGCCTTGCTCCGAGAATCCCGCCGAGCAATCCGTACCCAATCAGGTTATTGATTTTCTCCTTGTTTAAACCAAGGCGGGGGGCTTCACGCTCGGTGAATGTTGAGCCGATCCAAAAACCAATGAACAACATCAACAATGGCATTTGAAGCAGGAAGGGTCCAAGTCGAAGATAAGGGAACATTACTCGCCCTCCCGTAATAGCTCTTCCACCTTGGATTGAATCAATGCCTCGCTCATGGGTCCGCCGACCACAACGGAACGAATCACACCCTTGCGATCAATGAAGTACGAAGTCGGCAGGGCAGTGATGCGATATAGGTTCCCAATCGCATTATCGCGGTCGAGCGCAATGGGAAAAGTCAAACCGATTTCTTTTGCAAAATCAGCCGCGGCTTGTTCTGAATCCTGGGCGGTGAGGTTCAAGCCGATCACCACAAAGCCAATGTCCTTGTAACTTCGATACGCTTTTTCGATGGCTGGCATTTCCAGACGGCAGGGTGGGCACCACGATGTCCAGAAGTTGACCAGCACCACCTTGCCGCGTAAATCGGAAAGCGCAACTGTGCTGCCGTCCAACAGGTCGAGGGCGAAGTTGGGCGCAGTGAAGCCTTCTTTGGCAACTGCATCCTGCTGCGCTTTAGGCCGGTCGGGCGAGACGCGCGAGAAAACAGTCCAGAACATTCCGAGAATCAAAGCCCAGGTCATCCACGTGATAAAGCGGGAGTTTTTCATTATGGTGTTCCAGACAGTGATTGCAGTTTTTCCCGCAGCATATGGACAGTGGGAAATCCCTTGACGCCTTCAGGCGTGGAATAGACGCGGCAACTCATCGAATACGTTTCGCGTTCCTCATGCCATAAATCCATACCATCAACACGAAAATGAGGGGAACCGAGGAATTTCAAACGCTCCGCATCTTCATCGGTCTCTACTTTCACCATTTCCACAGAGGCGGAGATTCCCTCCTCTTGTAAAGCAGTCCGAAGACTTTCCAAACCAGCTTCCCAGGAGGGACAACCATCGAAATAGAGAAGTTCAATTTTCATAACAGCTCACTTTACACTAAACTTCGGTCTGAAGCCTCGCAGGCGGTTGGCATTGCCAACTACGGTCACGGATGAGAATGCCATTGCTGCCCCCGCGATCAATGGGCTGAGCAACAATCCAAAGAACGGGAACAATACTCCCATAGCAACAGGGATACCCAACACGTTGTATATAAAGGCGCCAAATAGGTTTTGGTAGATGTTGGTCATGGTAGCGCGGCTGACTTCGATGGCAGTCACCACACCTTTGAGACTGCCCTTGATCAGCGTGATGTCCGAGGCTTCGATGGCGACATCCGTGCCTGTTCCGATGGCGAGACCGACATCCGCTTGTGCGAGCGCGGGGGCATCATTGATGCCATCGCCAACCATCGCGACTTTTTTGTTTTCCGCTTGCAACAGGTGAACGTTGTTTGCCTTATCTTCGGGCAATACTTCCGCCAGCACGCGCGTGACCCCAACCTTGCGAGCAATCGCTTCAGCGGTGCGGCGATTATCGCCGGTGATCATCACAACTTCAATGCCCATACCTTGCAGAGCTTTGATCGCTTCGGCAGAATCTTCCTTGACCGTGTCTGCCACGGCAACAATACCAGCGGCTTTGCCGTCAATTGCGACGAACATTGGGGTCTTGCCATCGTCGGCGAGCGATTTGGATCTATTCTCCAACTCGCCCAGCGCGATGTTCTCTCGGTTCATCAACTTGAGATTGCCAATCAGGATATTTCGTCCTTCAACCTTCGCGGAAACGCCATGTCCAGGGATGGCTTCAAAATCCTGCACATCGGTCAATTCCAGTTTTCGCGCCTGTGCTCCGTCCACAATGGCTTGCGCCAGGGGATGTTCACTGACCTTCTCAACGGATGCCACCAGGCGCAACAACTGATGGCTGTTACCATTCATGGAATTGGTAAGGATGACATCCGTTAACTCAGGCTTTCCCTTTGTAATCGTGCCCGTCTTATCCAACACCACGGTTTGAATGGCTCGCGCAGTTTGCAGGGCTTCGCCAGAGCGGATGAGAATCCCATGTTCCGCACCTTTGCCAATGCCGACCATCAAGCTCATGGGCGTGGCAAGACCCAAAGCGCAGGGGCAGGCAATGATGAGCACGGTTACACTGGTAACGAGTGCATATACCAATTGCGGTTGAGGTCCAATCACGAACCAAATGACGAACGTCCACACGGCGAGAATCATCACGATGGGTACGAAATAACCAGAGATGGTATCGGCAAGACGGGCAATTGGTGCTTTGGAATTTTGCGCGTCCTGCACCATCTTCACGATCTGCGCGAGAGCCGTATCCTTGCCGACCTTCGTGGCGCGGAATTTGAACGCGCCTGTCTTGTTCAAGGTCGCTCCGATCACCTCATCTCCCTGTTTCTTGGAAACTGGCAACGACTCACCCGTCAGCATCGACTCATCCACGGCAGAACTGCCTTCGACGATAACGCCATCCACGGGTATTTTCTCACCGGGACGGACCTGGATCACATCGCCGACCAACACTTCTTCTACAGGCAGATCAAGTTCTTTTCCATTGCGAATCACGCGGGCAGTCTTCGCTTGTAGACCCAACAATTTCTTGATCGCCGCGCTGGATTGTCCCTTGGCGCGTAGTTCAAGTGCCTGCCCCAACACAACCAATGCAATGACAACTGCAACTACATCGTAAAACGGCTCGGATGTCCCTTCAGGAAACACGGACGGAAATGCAATGGCAAACGTTGAATACAACCATGCCGCGCCGGTACCGAGCGCGATCAAGGTGTTCATGTTGGCTGAGCGATGTTTGAAGGCCGCCCACGCACCTGTGAAAAAGTCATACCCGGAATAGAACAACACAGGTAGTGTTGCAACGGCGGAAAGAACCCATGACCATCGGATGGTCTCCATTGACAAATCCCGGATGCCGGGAACGTATTGCGGGTATGCGAATAACAACACCGGAATGGAAACAATTGCCGAGAACCAGAACATTCTCATCAGCCGGATGTATTCACGGGCATGTGCCTCTTCTTGTTTGTCTATTGGCGCGCCAGTCAGCGCAGGACGTGGCTTGTATCCCCAAGCCTCAATGGCTGCATTCAATTGTACAAGGGTTGCCTTTTGGGGGAGATAATCCACGCTCGCTTCCTGTGTGGCAATGTTGACCGTTGCGCTTAATACGCCATCTGTGGACTTCAGTTCATCCTCGATGAACTTCACACAGGAGGCACAACGCAGGTTCTCGATTCCGATTTTGAGATTCGACCCGCCAGGTTGAAACCCCGCCAAGCGGATGACTGCCGCCATTTGCGGAATGTTCACCTTTTTGGAATCATATTCCACCTGCAACACACCCGCACCTGCATTGGTGGTTACTTGATGAACGCCCTCCAGGGCGCGCAAACCAGATTCCAGGGCGGTGACAGGTTTGTAAAACGGCAGATCGGCGACGGGTAGTTCGATGCGGGTGAGCGTCCGTTCGGGATTAAAACCCGTTGTTGCCGAAGTCATCACATAATGGTGCGGGTCGATATCGAACTGTTCCACGCAGGATTGTGAGCAAAAATACAACGTCTGCCCCATGTGTTCGCGCTCGGCGAAGGCACTTTGGGGTTCAATTTCCATTCCACATACAGGGTCACGGACAGTCATGGTTGCCTACCTTTTATAAAGATGCCAATAGTGTATATCCAATAGACGATGGCAGGGAGCGGATTTCAGCCTAGTGGTATATAAGCAAAATAGCCTATCTTCCGACAGGCTACTTTGAGAACGCGAGGTTACTTTACTTCAAGGAATTGCCGCAGTAGGGGCAAGTCTGCCAATCGGCTTGGGTGCCCTTTCCGCAGTTGGAGCAGGGCGTCAGGGATGAGGCTTGGGGAGGATTTCCTGTATTTCGCACCAGGGATGCGACACCAAACCCAATGAGCACGAGGATGCCGATGGGGATGAGCCACATGAAGATCATGCCCAATCCCATTCCGAACCAGCCGAAGGGAGAGTAGCCCCAGTTACCCATCATGCCATAACCGCCCATCATGCCATATCCACGGTTGCCCCATATCATGCCGCCTCCGAAAAGGAACAGAGCAGCAAGAACAGCTACGATGCCAACGATCCACCAGTTACCTTTTTTCATTTTGACTTCCTTTCATAAAGTTTGTCCGCAGTGCGGGCAGTTTTTCCAGTCGTTTTGCGCAGCCTGTCCACATTTGTGGCAGGTACGGCTTGCAACGGGCTTGAGCGCATTGACCAGATTATTGCCAGAAACGCTGTAGACGATCAAACCGACAAGTACTAAAGGGACGATCCACATGAGAAACATACTGTACTCCTTTCGATGATCCAAGAATACCCGGCATGATTAAAGAATGTGTAAAGGCACGGCAAAGAGTGATTGAAGATTTTGTTTCGGCAAATTGTCTAAAATAAAATAACCTGCCCAGTGGGCAGGTTACCTGAGGAGAAGAGGATGGAATTAATGATGATGCGCGTGTTCATGAGTCTTGCTGAGATACTTCTCGGGATCGGCATCAAACGCCTTCTTGCAGCCAAGCGAGCAAAAATAATACGTTTGCCCCTTGTATTCGGATGTGCCGGCAGCAGTAGCGGGGTCGATATCCATGTGGCAAACGGGGTCATGTACAGTGGTTGTCATAAGCTGGTCTCCTTTCCTTTGTATTATGCAATTAATAGACAGCCTCAACGAGAGCCATATTACTGAGGCTCTTATAGGCAATTCTGCCTATTCTATTTCTCGATTTCGCGTCCTGTCTGTTCCCATGCCACCATGCCGTCTTCGAGATTCCAGATATTGGTATACCCGAGCGAAACAAGTTCCTCTGCCGCAATTGCGCTCATGCGACCACTGCGGCAATACAGAACGATCCTTGCATTTTTATCCGCTGGCAACTGCGCCAGATTTTCCGGCGCACTGATCTGGTCGTAGGGAATGGACAGGTCTGTATCGGCAATGTTCCCTGCGAAAGGAGTATGCACATTGACAAGGATAAGATCCGTGTTCTTCAACATCGTGTCCAAATCGACAGGAGTGATGTTTTTATAGGAACCGTCAACGGTTGTAACCTCTTTGCCCGTAATCTCTTCGACGCTGCTCTGGCAGGCGGTCAGTGTCACAAGCAGAAACAAGGATATGAGGAGTATCTGTTTCATGGAATTTTTCCAGCCAACTCAAGATCGATGATCTGTTTGAACGCTTCAAGAGGTTGCGCGCCAACGATTGCCAGCCCGTTGATGAAAAATGTTGGGGTGGATTGAACGCCAAGGTTGAGCGCAAAATCCATATCCTGTTGGATGGCGTCCTTATATTTACCTGAATTGAGACACTCCTCGAAAGTGACTGCATCCAAATTGAGGTCAGCGGCGATCTGCAGGTACAACTCACGCCCAAGTTTGTCCTGATTCTCAAAAATCCTGTCATGGTAATCCCAGAAGGCCCCCTGTTCGTTGGCGCACATCGAGGCTTCCGCCGATGGAAGGGCTTCGGGATGAATGGATGTCAGGGGAAGATGACGATAGACAAAACGGATTTGACCGGGATACGCCGCCAGCAATTGTGCAGCCGTCTCATCCTGGAAGCGTTTGCAGAACGGGCACTGAAAGTCGCTGAACTCGACAATTACGATGGGTGCATCCACCGGTCCCTGGCTGGGAAAGCCTTCGAATGGGATTTCATAACGGGTGAATTGCGGTGCCTGTGTCGCTGCCGGGGCTTCGACAATGGGTCCCTGGGCAACAGATGGATTATTGACAATCGCTTGTTGTGAACGGGGGGCAAGCCCCCAGACAACATAACCCGTCAATATGCCGATGGCAAAAGCCAGTATCACCAGGACCGAATAAAAATGGGTTCGTTTAAAGGTGATGGTATCTTCCGAATTAATGGGGGAATCCATAAGGGTATCTTCTCTAAAAATATTATGATCTTTGTATCGTGTGCCCGCTCAGATAACCAAGATAGGCAGGCACGAGCGGCAGGACGCAAGGTGAAAGAAATGACAATAGACCGGCAAGGATGGCGGTGAAGTATGTCGGCGCGGCAGAGAACAGGGTAAACTTTTCGATATATAGACCATTCTTGAATGCCCAGATCGCTATCAGACTCATTGTGTTCGTAAGAAGCAGAACACCAATGGCAATGATGAAAACACCGCTGGCAATTTTGAAATACTTTTGATAGGGTCGCATGCGTTTGATCCAGCCTGAAGCGCGCTCCAAACCAAGCGCCATCGCCAGGAAGGGAAGCCCCAAACCAAGCGAGTACCCTGAAGATAGCCACATCGCCTGTCCGACCGTTTGCTGGCTGAGCCCCATTGTTAGGATTGCGCCCAGTGTGGCACCAATGCATGGGCTCCAACCTGCTGCAAAGAAAATGCCCATTAACGCCGAGCCACCATAGGTTCCGCGCTGACCTGTGTATTCCGTCCGGGTATCATAATAAAACCAGGGAAGGCGAATTACATCCAGAGTCGCCAGTCCGAACATGATCACGATCACGCCGCCTAATTGCGCGATAACCCGTTTGTATGCGCCGAACAATTGACCCAGCGCCGTCACCGAGCCGCCCCAGCCGATTACAAACACCAATGAGAAGCCGAGGACGAAGAGCAGCGCATGTAAAAATATTTTCAAACGTTCTGTTTGGGATGGAAAGGGGGGAATCGCAGTATCAGAGGTCATGAGTCTTCCTTTTCAATAAGGATATAACATCATGATACGCAAATCCCCGCCCCTGCATGAGCGCAGGATGGCGGGGAAATCGGTAGGCAAAATGGCTTATGACCTTTATCGCTTTACAAGCGAATTTCGATCCTGGTTCCCTGTCCTTGGGTGGACTCAATTCCCAGCCGTGCCCCGATCAGGTCCGCACGTTCATGAATACCGAGCAGTCCAAAATGCCCGTTGGGAGCAAATTCCGTCGGGCTGGCAGGAGCGACAAAGCCGTGGCCATTATCAGAGATCATCAGTGTTATTTCCGAATCAGAATAACGGATGGACAAGTCGGCACGAGTCGCCCCGGAATGTTTAGCCACATTATTGAGCGCTTCCTGCGCAATGCGATATAGCGACAATTCCACCTCGCGCGAGAGACGACGTTCGTTACCGGTTTTTTGAAAATCAACGATCAGAGAATTAACCTGGCTGATCTCCCGCGCCAGCATTTCCAACGCAGTGACCAGTCCCAGATCTTCGAGATAAATGGGACGCAGCGCCCGCGTCAGGCGGCGCAGATTTTCGATGGTCTGCTCCGCCAGATTTTCGAGTTCCTTAAGGGATTGTTTTCCATTTTGATCCTTGACCGATCTCTGCGCCAGTTGCACCCGTTGTTTCAATGCAATGACCGCCTGAATGGTGTCGTCATGCAGTTCCCGCGCCAGTCTGGCACGTTCCTCTTCCTGTGCCGAAGTGATCGCGCCGATGTAATCGTGCAATCCCTCCTGAGCCGCCTGCACTTTACGCGACATTTCGGTCAATTCCATTTGCAGGTGTTGGACCTCAGATATGCCGCCAACTGACTCCTTTATGGCTTCGAAATCCCCCCATGCCAGCGCCGCCGCCTTGGACTCAAGTTTTTGCAGGGGCTGGACGATCTGTTTGGCGCCGAACCAGATGGCAATCAATGCCAGGATGAAGGCAGGCACCATTACCAGCGGAGCCATCTGGGTCAATTGCAGGGAGGGGCTGATCACCATTTCCCATTCCTCCTCCGTGATCAATGCCCAGCCTGCAGTTTCAATGGGGCTATAGGCGACTACATGTTCCGTCGCTTCCTTTTTCACATACAGAACGCCACTCCTGCCTGCCAGAGCTTCCGCCACTCCAGGATGGTCCGCATCCAGGCTTTCGCGTTCGAGCGCACCGCTGACGAACAAAATACGGCGGGAATTATCCAATAGATAGATGGTCACGTGACTGCCCGCCGGGTAGGTGGGTGTCAGGGTTTCGGACGCGAGTGTCTCGGGTGAAAACGCGCCGGCGACAATCACATCGCGGGAGTCAGAATAGGCTGAGATGATGACAAAGAGTTGGTTGGAGTTTGGATCCAGGGTCGGGTCGGAGAAAACAANNCCATCCGTATTTAGAAAGGCAATCCCCCCGTTGAAATCCTTTGCCAGGTCGGTGGTGGTGGCAAATATATCCTTGAAGGAAATATCCTCGGATGCCAGCACCGCCATGCTCGAAACAGTCGCCATGCGATGATGAAGTTCGGATTGCAGCGCTGCGGCGGCGGACTGCACGGCGCGTTCGTCACGTTCCCCGACCAGGGTGCGCATGTCCTGCTGGTGCATGTTGACCCCGCCGAACGCAATGAACAATAACAAAAGCGTCAGCGGCAGAACCGTGACGGCAAAGAGTTGCGTCAGACCGCGCCAGCCTGGCAGGATTCGTTTCATTCTTCTGGAATATTGCCCGAGCTTTGTGAGATCAACCCCAGCGCCACCCCGCGCATGACAGCCTCGGTGCGGCTGTTGGATTGCAGTTTGGCGAAGATGTGCGCAAGATGTCCCTGCACGGTGCGGTCGCTGATATTCAGTTGCACACCGATGGATTTGTTGGTGAACCCCTTCGCCGCGAGTCGCAGCACATCCAGTTCACGGTCAGTTAATGGTTCGACGATCTTTTTTTCCGGTCCTTTGAAGATGGTGGACATCAACTTGCTGGTGATGGATGGATCGAGTGCAGACTTACCTTCATAGACATCACGCACCGCCTGGATCAGCTCATCCGCCTGCCCAGTTTTGAGGACATAGCCATTTGCACCTGCCTGCAAAACCGCCATCACGTAGGGATCATCGTTATAAGCGGTCAGGATTAACACGCCCACTTCGGGCAGATGGGCACGCACCCAGCGTGTGACTTCAATACCGCTGGCTTTGGGCATCTGAATATCAAGCACGGCAACATCCGGCTTGTGTTTTTGGATTAAGACCTGCGCCTCCTCCCCGTCTCCTGCCTCGGCAATGACCTGGAGGTCGGTCGCACTCTCAAGCAGTTGTCGCACCCCTGCACGGACGATATGGTGGTCATCCGCCAGGAGAATGCGTATTTTGGTTTTTGATTTGCTCGATGACTTTGGCATGGCTTAATGTATCCAATTGCTGATTATAAACTTGTGATTGATTAATGAACGGGAAGGCAAGCCAGACAAGACCCAGCCCCGCCAAAAGCCCGGTAAGGAAGCGCATGAGCGAGTTGAACGATCCCAGCGCATCACCGGCGTAAAACGTTGCAGGAAAGGTGTTGTTTGTCAACACTGCCAGCCATGCATTTGTATCACGAAATCCATTTCCGATACCGGCAAAATCGCTGACCATGTGTGTTCCACCATCCAGCGCCATCGGCAGCAGGAGCAGAACAAATCCCCACCAACTCAAAGTCTTTATCGTGTGTCGGAAGGGATACCACAATGCCGCAAAAAGCCAGACGCTGGTATAGAACGAGATCATGCGATCCGACCACGCCACCTTCCAGCCCATCGGTTCGTTGCCGATGAATTGGCGCAGGATCATGGGATTGGATGTGTTCTGCCAGACCGCCTGGATTTCGCCCAGGGAATACATGGTCTTTTCGCCGAACCAAAAGAGGGAGCGTTCCGGGAGTTGGTGGCAGAAGAACGAGTAAATGAAGTAGACCGCCCTGCCTGCACCCGTCCAGCCGATCTGCATGAAAACCGGCGCAAGGAAGGGAACAAATACCCAAACACCATAGATGGTCAGAAAAACGGCAAACCAATGAGTGCCTATCCACTGAAAGGCATTCGTTATTTTAGGGGCATTCAAGGTGGTTGTTGACATTTTATTCCCTCATGGGGCGTTTGGTTCAGGGGCGCGATTGAGGTTGGCGCGGTAAAAAGCTTTGGCTAAATCCATGTCGAAGATCTCGAACCTTTGAATCCGCCCCCAGGAGGTTAATGCGACCGGAACATCAATGGAATTCCAGGGATAGGCAATCAGCTTCACTCCACCCAGGTCGTTAATGACCGTGCGGATCTGTGATTTCAACTCCGCGCATCCCGTCTCATTCAGCAGGTCGCAGTTGTACCAGATGATCACATACCCGTGCTCCAGGTTATGGACAAGATAAGCAGCAGGATATGTATAAATATTCTCTTCATAAAACCCCGCCTGGGCTTCGGTTGCATAATGCAATCCGGATGTTGGCGGGTCGGAATTATATTGTCCCGGGTCAGAGTCGGTGGGGAGATGCGGATCGCTCTTCATAATGGCAACTGCCTCCCCTGCGGCTGGTTTAATCCCCTGCCAGACCATGACTCCAAGGATCACCAATACGGCGAGTCCGGTTCCGCCCCAGATGATGCCTGCAAGCAGTTTTTGTTTTCTATTTCTTTGTTGAATGTGTTGTCGTCTTTGTTTGTTGTTCATGAATTCACTCTGCCGGCTGGAAAGCAGGCGTCACATCGGGTAACGCCTGCCTTCGACGGCTGATTATTGCACTTTGAACTCGATATCTTCCTTGTAATCCAGACCATCCTTGCGGACATACACGGTAATCTTCCAATTGCCGCTCATGCTGAAGTTGGCATTGATGGAATAGCGCCCTTCACCCTGCTCAGTGGCGAGACCGCTCATCCCCATGCCGGTCATGTCCGTGTGGTCGGCAGAAACATCCACAGTCGCACCCTCGATGGGCTTGCCATCTCCATCCGTGATCGTCAGGATCAATTCCATGTNNAAAACCAACATACTGATAAAGAACATCTTTCGCATTTTTACTCTCTCCTTGAGTATTTTATTCAACGACTTCGATCATCAACATCAAACCACCTGGTTCAACATTGTCGTTGGTGGTGTGGTGCAGGATGTGACAGTGCAACATCCATTGTCCGGTCTCTGTGGCGACGAACTCAATGTCGTAGCGTTCTCCCGGTGCGACACTGACCGTGTCCTTGGTCAACTGTGCCACCTCGGGGACAGGATGCCCATCCGTCGCCACGATCCTGAAGGGTACACCATGCAGATGCATCGGATGAATGAATTGACCAATGGCAATGAAGCGCAGCCGAACCAGATCGCCTTTCTTGACAGTGATGGTTTCGGTGGCAGGGAAGGACTTGCCGTTGATCGTGAAGTAATTGGGCTCCATCCCACTCATGGGCATGGCGGCATACGTTTGCCCATCCGTCATACGCCATTCCGAGATCATCAGGGTTTTATCCACAACGGGTGGATTGGCATCCGGTTCCTTTGGGTCAATGATGAAGGGCGCATAAAGCCCGGCGCCAACCTGCACATCGCCCTCATAATGCGAGTGATACATGAACGTCCCAGCCGGCTTGGCGGTGAACTCGTAAGTAAACGTCTCACCCGGCTGGATCGGATCCTGGGTAACGCCCGGAACGCCGTCCATTGCATTTGGGACTTCGACTCCATGCCAGTGGATCGTAGTTGGATCGGGTAATTCGTTCTTTACGATCACCCGAACCTGATCACCTTCCGTAACGCGGATCATCGGTCCGGGAACGGTTCCGTTATATGTGAATGCGGTGACGGTCACTCCATCCAGGATTTCCCATTGAACAGCCTTGGTGGTTAACTCAAAGACCTTGACGCCATCTTCCAGGCGGTATTCCAAGGGCTGTCCGCCATCAGCTTCGGTGGCAGGCTGGACGTTGGGAGCAGTGATCGGCTCCATCATATGAGCCGCTTCGGGGTTTTCCATCATCATGCTGCCCGGGGTGGGCGTCCCATCCGCCATACCTGAATTGTCATTATTCATGGGCATGTCCCCATTGGAGGCTGTGGCTGGCGCGCAAGCCGATAATATCAAAGCGAGACTCGTTATTGTAAAAAATAAAATCTTCTTCATTATGGTTCCTCTGCAAAGTTGGAATAGTGCTTGAATATAAGGATTTCCCCTTGATCCATCCAGCGCAATTTGACGCGGGAATCCATAGGCAATATTGCCTATGTGAATATCAGACAGAAACTGCCGCCCTGATATCCAATGCCTCTTTGATGGAGGCGACCAACTTTTTATCTATCCGTTGGGATGGGTCATCGGCAATGGAGAAGCGCGTTTGTCCGTCACTTCCGTGCAGGATCAGTGGGACAGGTTCAGCAGACTCCCCATAAACCATTAGAACAACCATCTGGCAATCACAGTCCGCTGTGCCATGATGCGGGCAGGGACAATCCTGCTGGGTATGTCGCGCGGTATGCAGGTCAAAGGTTTGCAAAGCCCGCAAACCACCTTGCAATAATTTTTTCTTCGCTGCCTGCAAAGCCATGTCGCAGGGCAGATCAACAATCAGGAAGGAAGATGTGGTCATGGAACACCTCTATCATTTGGATGTTCTCCATTGTAGGTATGTTTCCAATCGAATAGGAGAGCCGCGTGGCGTATTCGGGCTTAGGCAATATTGCCTATAAGAAATCCCCTGTCATTGTACCGACAGGGGATTTCTTGGGCTGCAAACTTCAGATTCTCACGGCATGGGCATATTCATGCCACCCTCCGGGATTTCAAGTTGAATTTCCGCAGGGGCATTCCCCGGCGCGGGAAGCGGCGAGAAGCTAATGCCATTGGGCGCCATGCCCGTTGGGACGGTGGCGACAACCGCCATTTTTTCCAAGTCAATGACCGATACCGTGTCTTCATAGATATTCGATATGTAGGCGTATTGGCTCGATGGATCAATCACGACTCCGTGTGCGCCCTGCCCTGTTTCAATGGTTGCAATCACCTGGAAAGTCGCGACATCCACAACCGACACAGTGGTGCTTGGGGTATCCTTTGTCCCCTGATTGGCGGTCAGAACAAACTTGTTGTTGGGGGTCACAAAAACCTGGATCGGACCTCCGCCCACATCCACCTTGCCGACCAGTTCCTGCGCAGCAACGTCCACCTTGCCAAGCGCGTTTTCGCCGTTGAGGGAGAAGTAAACAAACTCCCCGTCGGGCGAAAAGCCCACTTGAACAGGATGCTCGCCAACTTCTATATCGGCGACCTTTACATCCTGCGCGGTGTCAATCACGCTCAGGGTGGTGGATTTGGCATTGGCAACGTAAACCCACATCCCGTCGGGGCTGACGCGCAAACCGTGCGGATACTCGCCGACCGGGATCGTGGCAATGGCAGACATCGCTTCCACATCAATCACAGTGACCGTATTATCCCCGCCGTTCGTGGCATACGCTTTTTTGCCATCGGGTGTCAGCACGATATGTGCGGGCATCATCCCAGTTGGCACGACACCATGAACCTCAAAAGTGACGGCATCGATCTTAATCGCCAGTGAGTCGTGCCCGCTCACCGCCCAGACGGTTTTGCCATCCGGGGCAACCTGTAGGTTGTGGGCGCCCTCGACTCCGGTAAGCGTGGTCAGGACTTGATTCGTTGCCGCATTGATCACGGTAATGCTGTTGCCCTCCTCGTCTGCCACCCAAACTGTTCCATCCAATCCTGCAACGGGTTGATCCGGTTGGGTCTGGGCGGGTTGTTCGGTCATTTCAGGTTTCGCCGGCGCGCCACATGCACTCAAGACAACCGTGGCGATGATCAGCGCGGGCATAATCTTCCAAATCAAAAACTTATTCATATGGTTCAACTCCTTCTGGTTGGATCGAATATCGTCCGCACTTATACAGCACCCACCCTCAAGTTGAACATACGCATTTTTGCCTAATACGTCATGCTTTATCCAAATTACTCACAAATTCGATTTCAAACTTTATCTTCTTCAATTCGAACATATTGATCGGGAACACGTTCAAAAAGATGTTTGCAGACCTCGGAGCAAAAGTAATAAGTCCTCCCTTTGTGAACAACCTGAAAGGGCGGGTTCTTTGGATCGACTTTCATTTCACACACAGGATCGATTTCAAACTCCTGCCCGGTCGGATAAAATTTCCGCATATTAAAACTATTCATGATACTTCTAGTCTCCTATTGGCTCACCGCATGAAGAACAAAAGCGAGCGTTCGATTCGTTTTGAGTTCCCCTCGATCACACATGGAAACTACTTAACGGCTGAAAATCCTACCCGATGAATGTAAAAAACACATGAAGAATTATCGAAGATCAACATAGGCAGTTTTGCCTACGCTTTGTTCAGCCACTTGGCGCAAGACGCCGCCCACTGCAAGGGCTATGATGACACAAAAGGAATATTTTCGATGAAACGATTCTTCATTCCATTTGTGGCATTCCTGCTCGGCTCGGCGCTGATCGCCTCGTTCTACATCGGCATCCTCACCTGGGCGCAGGGCTGGGACTACGCCTCATCTCAATTCATCCGTGACCGTTGGTATGTCATCCCGATCATCCTCGGCTTTGGTATCCAAGCCGCGCTCTATTCCATCCTGCGATTCCGCCTGTTCATTCCAGTTACATCCACAGGACATGCCGGCTCAATGATAGGCGCGAGCGGAGGCACATCCGCCACTGCGATGGTCGCGTGTTGCATTCATCATGTCACCGATGTTTTACCCATTCTTGGTTTGAGTGCGGCGGCAAGTTTTCTCACCCGTTATCAACGCCCCTTCATGCTTATCGGACTCGCCATGAACCTCATCGGAATTGGCGTCATGCTCTTCGTGCTTTATCGTGAACGACAAAAACTTCAACCTGTACTTCTGGAGACAAAATGAAACGACTCTTACTTCCCGCCCTTATTATTTTGACTTTTGTTATCACAGCCTGTTCAGCGACTTTATCCCCGCTTCCAACCCAGCCGCCATCTGATCCTGTTTCGACGGTATCAGCCTCCCCCGAATTTGACTCTGCCACCCGCATGGACGACCAGGGAGCGATTATCTTTGAAGTCACCCCACTTAACTTGGACTCAGCGACTACCGAATCTGTTGAGTTCAATATTGTCCTGACCACCCATTCGATTGACCTGAGCATGGATCTAGCCGCAACTGCAACGCTCTTAACCGATACAGGAGTCAGCGTGAATTCAACCCTCTGGGATGCGCCGCGCGGTGGTCATCATGTGGAAGGAAAATTGATTTTTCCAGCGGCGCAGGATGGTAAATCCATTCTGGATGGAGCGACAAAGCTCACCCTCACCATTACCAACGTGGATGCCCCCACCCGCATCTTTGAATGGGAGTTGAAATAGCAAGAGGAAGAAATGGCGCACAAAACAGATATCAGCCGTCGTGACTTCATCAAATCGGTTGCCGGGTTCGTCGGAATGCTCATCGGCATTGGGATCGGTCTTCCCTCCATTTTGTATCTTCTTTCGCCATCGCTTGAAAAAACGCAAGACGATTTAATCATCGATCTTGGCTCGCTTGAAAGATATCCGATTGGCATTCCAACCCGGTTTGAATTTACCCGCACCAGGGTCAACGGATGGGAACGGACGGCAACCAACTATGGCTTGTTCGTTCTGCGTAAGAGTGAAAGTGAAGTAAGGGTATTCTCTAACATTTGCACCCACCTTGGCTGTCGTGTTACCTGGCATCCTGACCAGGGACATTACATCAGTCCCTGCCATGACGGTCATTTTGATATGGTTGGTAATGTGGTCAGCGGTCCGCCGCCGCGTCCTCTGGATGAATTCACTGCTGAAATAAAAAATGGCAATCTCATTGTTTCCCTTCCGCCTGTAAAGCGGAAAGGGTAAAGGAAGGTTCACATGAATAAACGTCATATCTGGATCATGCTGCTTGGCTGCTTGCTTCCCATTCTGGGTCTGGCAGCTGTCCTGCTCCTGAAAGTCCCCATCAATACAGTCGTCTATGTGGGGCTGGCATTGCTTTGCCCGCTGGCTCATTTTTTCATGATGGGCAACATGCACAATCACAACAGCCAGCCGGACCAGCATCACGATCATTCCGTCCATGACAAGACATCCACTCACTCGCCGTGATTTTCTAAAGATCGCCGCATTGGGCGCCGGCGCACTTGCCTTTCGACCATTTACCTGGCAGGGGATTTCAGAATTACAACAGTCGGAACTGTTGGGGCGTATCACGGTTGGCAAGGTGGATGTATATGCGCGCCCAGATGGGAATGAACAGATCGTGGGCGCTCTGTATGAGGATCAGGTTATCCCCTGGATTCGGGAAGTGGTTGGAACCATGCCCGGCAGGATCAATCAACGCTGGGTCGAGACTCCCTATGGTTATGTGTGGGGCGGAAACCTGCAACCCGTGCGCAACCTGCCAAATTCGCCAGTGTCCACTCTGCCAAGTACGAGTCTGGGACCTGGCATGTGGGTTGAAGTCACCGTTCCTTATGTAGACTTGATTCTCGATAATCCGCCATCGCGCGCACCGTGGCTCCAATACCGCGAATCGATTGGGCTGCCGGCGCGGTTCGTCTATAGTCAGGTGGTCTGGGTGGATCAGATTCGCGCCGAAGCGGATGGAAGAGTCTGGTATCGGTTGAATGAACGCTTTGGATCCGGCGACCTGTTCTGGGGTCCGGCTGAGGCGTTTCGTCCACTGACTGCGGATGAAATCGCTCCCGTTAACCCGGAAGCGGAAGAAAAAAGGATCGTGGTCAATATTGATTATCAAACCTTATCGTGCTATGAGGGAAAGAATGAGGTGTATTTCGCGCGTATTTCCAGTGGTGCACTGTACGATGCATGGGGCAATCCTGTGGATGCATGGGCGACCCCGGTAGGCGAATTCCCGATCTGGCGGAAGGCGATCTCCTTGCCATTAAGCGGTGGAAGTGCATCAGCAGGCTGGAGTCTGCCGGCTGTTGGGTGGGTCAGTTTATTCGTTGGCTCCGGTGTGGCAATCCATTCCACCTATTGGCACAACAATTATGGTGAACCCTCCTCACGAGGATGCGTCAACGCCAGCCCGGAGGATGCAAAATGGATCTTTCGCTGGTCTCAACCACTTGTATCTTACGACCCTGGGGATGTTACCGTGGAGATGCCAGGTGGAACCCGGGTGAGCGTTGAAAAGAAAGAGTTTTAGCCTATAGCATGAAGGGATAAGTAGGAGCGTTCATGCTGAATTAATTTGACTCGGTAATCTGAGATTACTTCCAGGCATCTTCATAATCTGTTACATATTGCCTGAATGTGATCGGGCTAATCCCAGTTAATCGCTCGACTTCATCTGTGATCGGTTCCGCCATTCCGAAACGTGTGGATGTGTACAAACCCGTCATCACCAGGGCAAACATGAAAGGCGTACCCCTGCGTATCGTCTCGATCAGGAAATAAAGCGGGTTCGGGTTGCGGTAGGTGATTCTTCGTCCCAATACCTCGCTCATGATCCTGGCTGCTTCCCAATAATCCAAGCGTTCACTGCCAGTCAGGTCGTAGTTCCTGCCGGCATGTCCATCCTCCAGCAAAGCCACCGCCGCCACCGCCCCGATGTCGCGCGCATCGACAAAGGCGGTTTTTGCCTTTCCCACCGGCACAAAAATCTCATTCCTTTCCTTGATCTCACGGCGATGGGTGGTATTCAGATTCTGCATAAAGAAACTACAGCGTAAAAAGGTTGTTTGCATGTTGATTGCCTTCAAATAGGTCTCCACCTTGTAGTGGGGGACATATTTTGTGTTCTCGATCCCGATCAGGGAGAGAAACACGGCATGGGTTACACCCGCGCGTTTGGCGGCATCCATCGAAGGAGCCATATCCCGCTGGATGTTCGTGATATGCGGTGGACGCATGTAGAACATCTTCTGTACGCCCTTGAATGTTGCCTCGTAGGTGGTTGGGTCGGTAAAGTCAAAGCGAACCGCCTCGACTGAATCGCCAAGGCGCTCCCTGAGTTTGTTCACATCCATATCCGCCGCGCGCACATTCCCACCTCTGGCGAGTATTTGCCGTACGACTTCCGTGCCGACATTGCCCAGCGCGCCGATTACCAATATGGGGGCTGACATTCATTTGCTCCTGGCTTGACTGTATATAGACCAGTCGTTATAATAATCCAGCAGTCGTCTTTTGGAAAGATGACAAAAGACATCTTTTGGACGGAGATAGACATGAGCAATGCCCGCGAACAAATCCTGCAAACCACCTGCGCCCTGCTGGAAAAACAGGGCTATCACGGCACCGGATTGAACGAGATCATCAAGGAAAGCGGTTCCCCCAAAGGCTCGTTGTACTATTATTTTCCAGAGGGCAAGGAACAGATCACGGCAGAGGCGGTGCTTCAATCTGGAAACCAAACTGCCGAACGGATTCGCCAGGGATTAACAGAAAGTTCCAACGCCGCCAAGGCAGTTTCTGACTTCATTCTGAATATTGCGGAACATGTCGAACGATCTGGTTTTGCGGCGGGCAGTCCGTTGACGGCTGTGGCGATGGAGACTGCGACCACCTCGCCGCGGATTAATGCAGCCTGCCACGAAGCGTATCAAATGTTGAAATCCGCCTTCCATGACAAGTTAATTGAATGTGGGTATTCGAAAACAAAGGCTGATGAACTGGCGACTTTCATTGTTTCTGCCATCGAAGGCGGGATCATCCTGAGTCGCACATCGCATACTACCGACCCGCTGCGCCTGGTGGCAAAACAGTTGAAGGTCCTATTGGCTTTGTAGTTAAGGATAATTTCAAAAAGGAACTCAAAGGAGTGTATATGAAGATCGTAGTATTTGGTGCATCGCGTGGGGTTGGCTTGGAAGTGGTCAAGCAGGCTTTGGAAGCAGGTCACTTGGTGACTGCGTTCGTGCGATCCCCGGAAAAATTTACTGTCACCCATACCAACCTAACCGTCGTCAAGGGCGACTCGATGGACGCCGAAGCTGTCGAGAAGGCGATTGCCGGGCAGGATGCCGTCATCAGCGCCCTGGGACCGACCCGTCCACCCGTTCCCCACATGATGGAGATTTCGGCAAAAAACATAGTAGCCGGGATGAAGAAGCATGGTGTGCGCCGGCTGGTATCCACGACTGGTGCTGGAGTGCGCCAGCCGGAAGATCAACCCAAATTTATTGATCACCTCATCGGATTTCTGCTCAATCTATTGGCAAAAGATGTGGTGCTGGACTCTGCCGCAAATGTGAAGGTGATTCGGGAGTCTGATTTGAATTGGACGGTAGTGAGGTTCCCGCGCCTGGTGGATGGCGAACATAAAGGCAGATATCAGATTGGGTATGTAAGCAAGAGTTCGGGTACGCAACTTTCCCGCGCAGATGGTGCGGACTTTGTATTGAAGGAACTGACCGAAATGAAATGGTTGAAGAAATTACCAGTGACGAGTTATTGACTTAAATTGGTCGGATTTGACTTATCCTAGTTGAAAAGAATAGCGCCTAATGACAAGGCGCTGTTCTTTTTTTATCCAATTCTAAGTCCATAATTAGGCAAAACCGGGCTTGTGGTCACCATATACGGTTCCTTTATGACAACATAGTGAATACTAAATTGGGTAACCAAACCTGTCCTACTATTTCTAAGACAGCTATCACTGCTTGGTTTAAAACGACTTCCTTGCCGACAGGGTAGCAACACCTAGGCATCAAACTTATTAAAATTGGACCGTTGAAGCCAATACTGCGATTTTCCGCCTCACAACCGCAATCTGATCTGTCCGGCGGGGTACATATCTGGTATACGGGTATAAATTTCGGCCCGCCCGATTTATGCCCACCATATAAAGAATAAAAGTCAAAAACGAATGAACACCCCACTTATAGGGGTGTTTTCGTTTAATCATTCCCAGAAACAATAAATTTTCGCTATCTACCGATAGGTTCCCCTGTCGTTGTTACCAAATATCAAAATGCATCTCCGGTATATTGCTCGACCGCACCGACATCCACATCGAGGTCCCGCGCGTGGATTACGAGAAACTCTGTGGAAATAAACTTGGCGAACTAACGAGTTGATTTGCAAACGCGAGCAAATGCACAAGATATACAAAATCAACTCTTCGCCAACTCCACCGATATCTTCTGCAATGCCGATATGCTTATCGGCAAGGTCTGGCAATTTTGCCAGTTACGACCCGAAGGCGGTGTACTGAGCTTGTCGAAGTGCCAAAGCCTGATGCGTGCGGCGACATTGTGCTGTGCATGAGTCAGATGAATCTTTCAGCGCGAGCGTATCATCGTATTTTGAAACTAGCGCGCACGATTGCTGATCTCGCGAGAAGCGAAGAGATTCAATCCGCGCATCTGGCGGAGGCGCTGCACGCTGCGCAGTCGCCCGAAGTTGATGATGGGGTGAGTGGCTGAAGGCATAAGCAAATAGGCCGAAATTCGTGTGTATATGCCATCCAAAAACCTGCTGGAGATTTTAGGCAGCCGTTATATAATAGGCATGTGATTATCCCGATTTTAGCTACAAAGATTTATGTTCCCTCACCGCCTCCTAAAGCGGTAACACGTTCTCGCTTGCTGGGGCAACTAGACGCAGGTCTCCATCATAAACTTATCATCATCTCTGCTCCTGCCGGCTTCGGAAAGAGTACATTGGTCAGCGAATGGATAGCGAGCCGCAAGCGACCAGCGGCGTGGCTATCGTTGGATGAAAACGATAATGATGCTACGCGTTTTTTGCGCTACTGCATCGAGGCGTTGCGAACTATTTCATTAAATCTAGGGGCAGGGATACTGGATGCGCTTCAATCCTCGCAGATACCGTCAACCGAATCAATTCTGACTGCTTTGGTCAACGAGATCACATCCATTCCAAATGACTTCACCCTTGTTCTTGATGACTATCATTTAACTGACTCTAAATCTGTTGATGATGCTCTCGCTTTTTTGATTGAACATCTGCCGCCTCAGATGCACTTGATCATCACTACCCGTGAGGATCCGTCATTACCCATCCCTCGATTACGCGCTCGAAATCAATTGACCGAAATCCGCGCCGCAGATTTGCGCTTCACCCCATCGGAAGCGGCTGAATTTCTCAATCAAGTAATGGGACTTAACCTCGCCGCAAACGAAGTTACTACCCTGGAGACCCGTACCGAAGGTTGGATCGCAGGTTTACAACTCGCCGCCCTTTCAATGAAGGGGCAGGAAGATGTTCACGGAGTTATTCAGGCGTTCGCAGGTGATCATCGCTATATTGTGGATTATCTGGTCGAAGAGGTGTTGCGGCGTCAGCCAGAGTCTATTCGAAACTTTCTGCTAGAAACATCTATTCTGGATCGTTTGAGTGGATCGCTCTGCGACGCGGTTACCAACCAAACGGAAAGCAAATCAAAATTGGAGCAATTGCAGCGGGGTAATTTATTCCTCATCCCACTGGATGACAAGCGAGAGTGGTATCGCTATCATCATCTTTTCGCCGATGTGCTTCGTATGCACCTGACAGCAGAGCGGTCCAATCAAGTTTCCACTCTGCACACACGCGCAAGCGAGTGGTATGAGCAAAACAACCTAACGGCGGATGCGATCCGCCACGCGCTTGCTGGGGAAGATCTCGAGCGAACTGCAAAACTGATCGAACGAGTCCTGCCAGTGATGCGCCAAAGCAGGCAGGAGCCCACCTTGCTGGGTTGGCTTAAGACGCTTCCCGACGAACTGTTTCATACCCATCCTGTATTGAACGTTCACTACATTGGCATACTTATGCAGAATGGTCAGTTTGAAGGCGTTGAGTCACGGTTGCGGGATGTCGAACAATGGCTGGGAACCCCTGAAGAGACTCGGACATCTCTCATTTATGTGGACGAACTGGAATTTCAGCGTCTGCCCAGTTCGATCGCCATGTACCGCGCCGCGATTGCCCTGGCTCAAGGCGATACGGTGAACAGCATAAAATATGCGAGTAAAGTGCTTGAACTTGCCCATGAAGATGACGATTTTCCCCGTGGAGCGGCATCGTCGCTGTTGGGGCTTGCATCCTGGACAGACGGAGATCTCGAAACTGCTTACCAGATGTTCAGCAGTGGCATGTCACACTTGCGGAAAGTCGAATTCATCTCGGATGTGATTGGCGGCTCTGTCACCCTGGCGGATATTAGGATCATACAAGGTCGCTTACGCGAGGCAATGAGCATTTTCGAGCGCGGATTGCAGCTTGCGACAAAAAAAGGTGTTCCAGCCTTGCGCGGCGCGGCAGACATGCATGTAGGAATGAGCGACATCTTCCGTGAGCAAAATGATTTAAATATCGCTGAGCAGAATCTTTTGAAAAGCAACGAACTTGGCGAACTCAATGGATTACCAAAAAACCCATATCGTTGGCGTGTTGCGATGGCGAGAATACGTGAAAGCCAAGGCGATCTGGATGAGGCTCTCGAGCTTCTCAATGAGGCAGAGCCTTTGTATGTGGGCGATTTCTCCCCAAATGTCCGCCCAATAACGGCGTTGAAGGCGCGAGTTTGGATCAAACAAGGTGAGTTGGAAAAGGCTCTGGATTGGGCGCGTACACACAAATTATCTGTTGATGAAGAACCAAACTACTTACGGGAGTTTGAGCAGATCACGTTTGCAAGAATATTGCTGTCTCAATATCAGCGCGACCATACAGATCGTTTGCTGGATGACGCGATGGGATACTTGGAACGTCTTCTGAAAGCAGCAGAAGCGGGCGGTAGGGTCGGCAGCGTGATCGAAATCCTGGTCTTGCAGGCGCTTGCTTACCAACTGCGAGATGATATTCCTGCCGCTCTTACATCATTGGAACGTGCCCTCAAGCTGGCTGAGCCAGAGGGCTATGTGCGCGTGTTCGTGGATGAAGGCGCTACTATGGCGACGCTGCTCCGCAAAGCCGCCGCGAGCAAAATGATGCCAGATTACACAGCCGAGCTATCATCGGCGTTTGAGGCGGAGCGAAAAGGATTCGGGGGAGAAACGCCTCGTTCGGCCGCGCCAGCCTCATCGTCCCTGATCGAAGCGCTCAGCCAGCGCGAGTTGGACATCCTGCGCCTGTTCCAAACCGAGTTGTCGGGTCCCGAGATCGCTCAAGAACTTGTCATTGCTTTAAGTACTGTGCGGACGCACACCAAGAGTATTTACAGCAAACTCAACGTGAAAAGCCGTCGAGAGGCTGTAAAACGGGCGATTGAACTGGGCTTGATCTAAACTTACAGCTGACACCCCAAACCCCACCAGATTTCTCTGGCGGGGTTTTCGATTCTCCCCACCCGAAATCCCCACATGTGGGGAAGACATCTCCCCACATTGATTTGTATATTGTCTTCAACTGAACCCAAACAGGCGGCGACGCCGGGTGTCAAACTCAGACACTTATCTTATCGGTTCAAGAAGGAGACGAATATATGAATACCAAGACTGAAGTATCGATGTTAAGGCTCTACNNTGTTCTTCGAGTTTCTGTGGAAGGCTATCTGGGTCCTGGCGTTCGCGCTCCCCCAATGGTCTGCCGGGCAGTTAGCCCCGGACGCTCAAGAGGTGCTGATCAACAACCTGGTGGGTATTGTGTTGGTTCCACTTGCAATCCCTTGGGGCTATGTCTTCAATCAGTATGTGAAGGCGCCCGGCGATCCGTGGAAGAAGTAGAAATCCCGAAATCCAAAACCTATTTTATGAGTTCAAAAGGAGAAAACAAATGAACGCCAAAGGAAAGACCTCGATCAAAGAGAGCAAGGCAAAAATGACCGCATCCACCCTCGTGCGGCTGGCAGGTTTATCGGCAATGCTGGCAGGATTGTGTATGGTCGTGATGGGATTGTTTCATCCCGTGAACGTCCCTGAAGCCGTTACCACTGCCACCTGGGTAAATGTCCACATCGCCGCGACTGCCATGAGCTTCTTTGGACTGTTTGGCATGGCAGGGCTGTATGCCCGGCAAGTGGAAAAGTCCGGCTGGCTGGGGCTGACAGGCTTTCTCTTATTGAGCCTCTGGTTTGGACTTGTAATGCCATTTTCCTTCGTGGAAGCATTTATCCTGCCGCGCCTTGCTGCTGAACTGCCGGAGTTTGTAACCGGCTTCCTTGGAATGTTTACCGGCGTCCCCAGCAAGATCGATCTCGGCATCCTCCCCATGCTGTGGAATATATCAGGACCCATGTTTATTTTGGGACCATTGCTGTTTGGCATCGCCACCTTCCGTGCTCAGATCCTGCCGCGTTGGGCTGGCGGTCTGCTTGCTTTCGGCGCATTGCTGATCCCCGTCGGCGGAATGGTCCCTGCAGAGTACCAACCTGAGGTCGCATTACTACCGATCGCATTGGCTTTGACGTGGCTGGGATTTGCGCTCTTTTCTGAGCGGCAGGTGAAAATATCCGCATCCTTGATCGACCACAGAACTGGCACGCCGGAAGCGAGCAAGGTCGCTTGAGAATTCTTTCAGAGGCAGGCGGTACAACCGCCTGCCTCTGAAAATTCGAAGTTATTTCCAAGGAGTTTCAGATGAAAGCGATTATCCAAAATAACGATCAGATCAAAGTACCTGCAAGTAAAACTCAAACATCGTGGTGGGTGCCCGTCGGGCTGATCTTCCTCAGCATCATTCCCCTGATCTTTGGCGCGTTACGCTTGAACGAACTGGCAAACGGCGCTGAGATCACACCAGGCAACGCGCGCTTCTTTGCCTCTCCCTCGCCTGTGGTTATTCACATTATTGCATCTGCGGTCTATGCCCTGCTTGGCGCGCTCCAGTTCGTGGGTCGTCTTTGGCAGCGCGGAAGTAAATGGCATCGTTGGGTTGGCAGGTTTCTGGTTCCAGTTGGACTTCTCGTTGGATTTTCGGGCGTGTGGATGACCTTATTCTATCCGCGCACTCATGTCCTCCTTTTCACGTTTCGCCTCATATTCGGATCGGGCATGATCCTGTCCATCATCCTGGGTTACATCTCGATCCTTGGGCGAAACGTCTCACAGCATCAGGCTTGGATGACACGCGCTTACGCACTCGGTCTTGGTGCAGGTACGCAGGTGTTCACGGGTATAGTCGGCGCACTGATCCTCGGCACACCCAATGAATTTCAAAACGCGTTGTTGAATGGCGCTGCCTGGGTGATCAATCTTGCCGTAGCGGAATGGAGCATCCGCAAAAGTTCAATCAAACCCGTCCGTCAAACATTGATTTAGATATTGGTATCAAGTTCACTTAATTTTTTTCAAAACAAGGAGTCTAAAATGAAAGCGATCGTAGCAAGCCAATACGGTGGTCCCGAAGTACTTCAACTCAAAGAGATCGAGAAGCCGACCCCCAAAGACAATGAGGTTTTGATCAAAGTTCATGCCACCACCGTCACCGCCGCGGATTTTCGAATGCGAAGTTTTACCGTACCCGCCCCATTGTGGATTCCCGCTCGCATCGCGTTGGGCATCACAAAACCAAAGCAACCGGTCTTCGGCGCTGAACTTGCGGGGATCGTGGAAGCAGTCGGCAAAGATGTGACCCGCTTCAAGGCTGGCGACCAGGTTTTCGCCTCGACTCTCACGGAGAATTTTGGCGGGTATGCCGAATATAAATCCTTCCCTGAAAAAGGGATGGTGGCGATCAAACCAGCCAACGTCACCTATGAGGAAGCGGCAGCCCTTCCAATCGGCGCAACGACAGCATTACGTTTGCTCCGAAAAGGGAATATCCAACGCGGACAAAAAGTTCTGATCTATGGCGCATCTGGAAGTGTCGGCACGTATGCCGTCCAGTTGGCAAAATATTTCGGCGCGAAAGTGACCGGGGTTTGCAGCGCTTCTAATTTGGAGATGGTGAAATCGCTGGGCGCCGATCATGTCATTGATTACACAAAAGCGGATTTCACAGCAATGAAAGAGCGGTATGACGTGATCTTTGACACGGTGGCGAAGTTCCCGAAATCTCAATATTCGAAAGTTCTCGCGCCGAACGGAACTTATGTGTCGATGGCAAAGTTGGACACAAAAGAAAACATGGATAACCTGATCTTCATCAAAGAGTTGATCGAGAAGAGCGAGATCAAAGCGGTCATTGACCGATGCTATCCGTTGGACGATATGGTTGAGGCGCACCGCTACGTTGACACAGGGCGCAAAAAAGGGAATGTTGTAATCAAAGTGAGGCGGGATAATGGCAGATGAACAAAGACCAAACCCCAATGTGAAGCAACCAATGGTCTACCAGATCAGGATCAAAGGGCATCTGGGTCAACAACGGATGGATTGGTTCGATGGATTGACCATCACACTGCAAGAAGATGGCAATACGCTCTTGAGTGGACCCGTGGTAGATCAATCCGCGTTGCATGGCATCCTGAAAAAAATACGCGACATGGGAATGCCATTGCTGGCTGTAAACCAGATTGAACCCAAATATGTAGAGATGGAAATATCGACTGATTCAGTTAAGAAAAATCGTTCAAAAAGGAGAAAAAAATCATGAAATGGATTATTTGGATAGTTGTTTTTATCGTCATACTGGCTTATGGGCTCGCGCGCTATGCCATGTCCACAGCGTTAACAACCGAGAACCCCGTGGGATTCGAAATAGTTCAAATAGCCGACACAGACGGTCGTTCCTTTTCCGCCGGCGTGTGGTATCCAACACAGGCGCGACCTAAGCCAACGACGATGCTGAGCATCATCCTGATGGATGTGGCTCGTAACGCCCCTATTTCAGGACATGACTTGCCTTTGGTAATCATCTCACATGGAAATGGCGGCGGATCTGCAAGTCATGCGGACCTGGCACTTGCGCTCGCAAACGCTGGTTACATAGTCGTGGCGCCCATGCATCGCGGCGATAACTACGCCGATCAAAGCGCCATGAGTTCAGCCGATTGGCTGCCTCAGCGCAACAGGGAGATCCATACAACGATTGATTTCATGCTTGAAGATTGGCAATACCATGACCGTATCGATCCTAAACGCATCGGCGCTTATGGTTTGTCGGCAGGAGGATTTACGGTACTGACTGCCGTTGGCGGTCAGCCTGATCTTCGCATGATATCGAGATATTGCGCGCCTGAGTTCGTTTGCGATCTACGCCAACGATGGAAGGCGCTTTTTTGCCCGACTTGAGAATTAAGGCGGCAGTAGTGGCGGCGCCAGGACTAGGATTCACTTTGGCTCCAAATGGGCTTGATAATGTAAATGTGCCGATTCAACTTTGGAGCGCCGACAATGATATCAACGTTCCTTACGCCACAAACACCAAATTGGTTCGCGAAGCGCTTGGCTCCTGGGTTGAATTTCACTCCGTGCCCGGCGCAAGTCATCTTTCGTTTCTCACACCCTGTAGTTTTCTCGCGCCCTCTGCGATTTGCTCCGACAAGGGGCAATTCGACAGGAAGGTTTTTCATACGGAGATGAATGCCAGCATAATCAAATTCTTTGAAGAGAAAATGAGATAACCATAAAACACAATCCTTTTCGGGATTTGACATCAAAACAGACAGGATAGTTTATGCCCTTCAATCCGTTTCTAAATTCTGACCGGCAACTTCGCAATGGCTGGTGGATCGCGATCTTCTTTCTTGTGCTTGCCACAGTTCTGGCGCCTGCCCTGCTCATAGCGCAGGAGAACAACAAGGAAGTCTCCATTGGAGCACAAGCCGTCATCATCGCGTTTGCATCCGCAATTTGTCAGCTATTGCGAAGAAAACCATTGACTGAGCTGTTGGGAAAGTTTGATAAACGGTGGCTCAAGGAACTTGGCGTGGGCGGCTTGATCGGCTCTACGCTTATGCTGATCCCCGCGCTGATTCTGGGAATCTTTGGCTGGGTCCACTGGCAGTGGAATCCCGAAGGCATTTCAACCCTATTGCCGAGTTTGTTGCTCTTTGCCGGAGTTGCCATCGCTGAGGAGCTTCTGTTCCGCGGGTTTGTCTTTCAACGCCTAATCTCTGGGTTAGGTCAATGGCCAGCCCAATTGATAATCGCCGCTTATTTTCTCCTTACACACTTGAACAATCCGGGCATGATCGGAAGCGTCAAAGTAATGGCGAGCCTTAACATTTTCCTTGCATCGATCTTATTTGGTCTGGCGTTTATCCAGACCAAAAGCCTGGCAATGCCTCTCGGACTGCATTGGATGGCAAATTGGGTTCAAGGCGGCATCCTTGGCTTTGGCGTGAGTGGATCGGAACAATCGGGTTTATTAATACCTGTCTTTGGAGGTACACCTGTATGGCTAAGCGGCGGTCAGTTTGGGCTTGAAGCCAGCCTGCTTGGGTTGATTTGTGTTGTGATCACTTTACTTCTGTTCTACACGAGAAAACAAAACTAAAATGAATAATTCAATTCTTTACTTCCTAAGTCCCATCTTTATTGGGATTGGCGCAACGTTGACGTTTGATCTTTGGGGGTTGTTTCTCAAATATGCTTTCCAGATCACCCCATCGAACCTCTGCTTGGTGGGGCGTTGGGTTTTATATATGCCTGATGGGATTATTCGACATTCCAATATTAACTCTGCTCCGCAGAAGAGTACAGAATGTACAGTTGGGTGGATTGCGCATTACCTTACCGGTATCGTATTCGCCTCTATCTTTCTGGCGATGGTAGGCAATCGTTGGATTCAGCGCCCTGCGCTAATTCCCGCTCTCCTATTTGGAGTAATCACCGTTTCTGCGCCATTCTTCATCATGCAACCTGCGTTCGGGTTGGGAGTTGCTGCATCAAAAACGCCAAATCCTGTACAAGCAAGACTACGTAGCTTGATCAATCACATTGTATTTGGATTTGGTTTGTACATTTTCGGATCGTTGACATGGTTGTTACTATAGATATTGTCAATATTTGAAAAGTTTCACCATCACGCGACTGTTCCTTGTAGCCATAGGTATATTCTTTGGCGGATTCCAAAATACCATAGAAAAACGCCTTGATAATTCCTTCGTGTTCTTCGGATTGTAGTGGTCAAAGTTAACGATAGGGTAATTTCTATTCAAACTTCTCAAGGAGAATGCCTTGAGAAGTTTTTTTGATTCTTACTTGTCAGCCTTTCGATGTCTTCATGGGGTTAATTTCTCAATTGCCGCGACCTGCCAAATATCGCGAAGGCAATCAATGCCATTGAAACCGGGATGAAGAACTGCGGATACCCGTCGCTGTGCGAACCGATGAAATCCAGCCCTAGGACTTTATTGAGCGGACCAAGATACCAGATGACCATATAGAGGATCTCAAAGAGTTTGCTGGTTCCGCTCCATACACCTGAGGCGAGAGCGAGGGATGGGATAAAGAGCGCGCCTGAAAGCAATGCCAGCAGCCCGATAGTATCACCGTCAATTACGAAGCGGAGAGCTGCGCCGCTTGCCATAAGCAAGGTGACGATGAATCCAGCGAGCCATTGCGCAGGGAGTTGACGCCATAAAGGGGAAGCAGAGGAGAAGGTTAATTGCTGAACATTGTTGTGAATTTCGCGGTTGCCGATAGCAGACCAGATCAGGATTGGCCAGACCCAAGCAATAGGAAGGATGATCTCGCGTGTAATCGCGGATGAATTCACCAAACAGGCAACGATGATTCCGCCCAGGATGGTGTACCACCACCAGCGTTGGCCTTTGAGCAGTAGTTTTAATTCTGCAATGAGTACGCTGAAGAAACTAAATCGGTTGGCGGCTTTATTTAGTGGAGTCAGATGGGGCGTGGGCACTGCCTGAGATGTTGAAGCAGGCGTGGGCGCAGAGTCTGGGGCGCTTCTTTTCGTCCGCACACTGCGCGGTTTTGTGCGTGAGGGATCGAATCGGTCAAAGAAAAGTGCGGCAAGAAAGGTCAGCGCGAGAGCGATAATGATCAACGAAAAGCGCGCAAAAACAAATTCGGGAGTCCAGTGAATACCGTTCCAAACGAATGTGGCGGTTGCCCCTTCTGTAACGCCGCCGCCGAGAGTGAAGTCGCCGTTGTAATCGGGATGAATTGCCGTGACTGCCTTGCCCATCTCGCTCGCCAATAAGCCCAGTCCCATGGGTTCGAATGCGGGGTAATTTTTCAGGGCATTGTTTTCCATAAAGAGCGGTACGAACATAATGAAGGCGAAAAAATAAACGATGTTACCGAAACCACCCTGTAAAAATGGAATGGCTTCAAACAGGGCTGCGGCGGCGGCGACCAACGCCATGAGCGGCATGACAATGAAGAAGAACGGATCAAGGAAGGCGAGTAAATTTATTTGTGTATTTTCGCCCTGCGCTAGTTGAATAACAATACCTGCCAGCGCCAATATGGCAACCATTGCCATAAGTACTAAAAAGTTACTCAGCCATTTTCCCAATAAATAAAGTGGACGAGTGAGCGGGGTGGTCGCCATGATCTGCCCAACACCTGTCTCACGATCGCGTGCCACCGATCCTTTCACTACATAAAAACCGAACCAGCCGATGAAAAATGTGGCGATCAAAGACATCATCGCGCCGACCCATGCCGAATTAAATTCGCCCCGATATTGACCCAGCTCCAATGCCATGTTGCCGATGGCGGTTTGATAGCCGAGAAAAACCACCAGCCCGAGCATGACCAAAAAACTATAACGGCGTACGCGTTCCAAAAAATCGGCGCGCGCCAAATGGTAGATGATACGCGCAGAGTTCATTGTTTACCGCCAATGAAATACAGATACGCATCTTCAAGATTCGGCGAAACGGTTTGCGCGTTCGTGTCAGGCTTGTCCGCGCTGACCACACGAACCTGTACACCGTCACTGCGGCGGATGGTTCCGCTGATAATATATTTTTGTTTGAGCGCGGGCAGATCATCACTGCGGACCATCCACTCCCAGACTTTATTTTCGAGTTCGTGGAGCAGATTTTCAGGCGCGGCTTCGCGCAAGAGTTGACCTTTATTGACGAGCGCGATATGCGTGGCAGTCGCTTCCACATCTGAAACAAT
>CXWJ01001553.1_pt1 | contig 32512 bp, 27 predicted proteins | sample 590841 | NCBI WGS metagenome assembly CXWJ01 (sample SAMEA3498367, study PRJEB10139) | wastewater metagenome | biome: wastewater treatment plant; material: activated sludge | place: Austria | collected 2015-01-21 | reverse complement strand
CGCGCAGGTGTTCGGCGTGTTGTTGTAGTCGCCGTTGTGACAGGCCGCACAATCATTTGAAATGCCTGCGTGCGCCCCGTTCAGCGCGTAATAATTGCTGTGAATGGAGAAAGTGGCAGGCTCCCAGCCATTGGTGGTGTGACAACTCGCACAATCCGTCGGAATGGCAAGAGCCGTATGGTTCGGATTTGAACTTTGATTGTAGTCCGTCGTGTGGCAACTTGCACAATCCGTCGGAGTTCCTGCATACCCTGAAGCATGGCAGTCGAGGCAGTCGGCTGTCAGGTGCGCCCCCGTCAGCGGGAAATTGGTGTTGTTATGGTCAAAAGCGCCGTTCGTTTCTCCCGTCGGGTGGCAGGCAAGGCATGCCGGGCTGTTGTATGAATATCCATTAATTCCATTGTGATCATTATCCGTCTCCGGGTTGGTATGACAAGTCGTACAGGTAAACTCTGCAAAATTCGACGGATTAATATGGCAATCGACGCACTGGTCCCATTCTCCCTCGTGCGTACCGCTGTATATCGGGAAATATTGCCCGTCATGGTTGTATGTCGTGGGCACCCACGCCGATTCGCTGTGACAACTTGCACAGTCCGTTGGGAATTGTGCCGCCGCGTGATTGGGGTTGGTGGTTTGGTTAAAATCGCTGATATGGCATCCCGCGCAGGTGTTCGGCGTATTGTTGTAGTCGCCGTTGTGACAAGCCGCACAATCATTTGAAATACCTGCATGCGCCCCGTTCAGGGGATAGTAATTGCTGTGAATGGCAAACGTGGCAGGCTCCCAGCCGGCGGTAGAGTGACAACTCTCGCAATCCGTCGGAATGGCAAGAGCCGTGTGGTTCGGGTTGGCGCTTTGGTTGTAATCCGGCGTATGGCAACCGGCGCAGGTATTGGGCGTGTTGGTGTAATTGCCGTTGTGACAGGCGTTGCAGTCATCTGCAATGGCTGCGTGCGCTCCGGTCAGCGGATAAAAACTATTGTGGTCAAATGTGGAAGGTACCCATGTGGTTTCTCCGTGACAAGTTGCACAGTCCGTGGGGAATTGCGCCGCTGCGTGGTTGGGGTTGGTCGTTTGGTTATAATCGGTCGTGTGGCAGCCTGCGCAGGTATTGGGCGTGTTGGTGTAGTTGCCGTTGTGACAGGTGGCACAATCATTCGCAATCGCTGCGTGCGCTCCGTTCAGCGCGTAATAATTGTTGTGAATGGCAAACGTGGCAGGCTCCCAACCTGCGGTGGTGTGGCAACTTGCACAATCGGTCGGTATGGCGAGTGTGGTATGGTTCGGGTTGGCACTCTGGTTGTAATCCGGCGTATGGCAACCGGCACAGGTGTTCGGTGTGTTGGTATAGTTACCGTTGTGACAGGCATTGCAATCAGCTGCAATGGCTGCATGCGCACCGGTCAGCGGATAAAAACTATTGTGGTCAAATGTGGAAGGCGCCCATGCTGCTTCACCGTGACAAGTGGCACAGTCCATTGGGAATTGAGCCGCTGCGTGATTGGGGTTGGTCGTTTGGTTATAATCGGTCGTGTGGCAACCCGCGCAGGTATTGGGTGTGTTGGTGTAGTTGCCGTTGTGACAGGCATTGCACTCATCGGCAATGGCTGCGTGCGCCCCATTCAACGGGTAAAAACTGTTGTGATTAAATGTGGAAGGCACCCAGGCCGCCTCACCGTGACAACTTGCACAATCCATCGGGAATTGAGCCGCTGCATGGTTGGGATTGGTTGTTTGGTTATAATCGGTCGTGTGACAACCCGCGCAAGCGTTCGGCGTGTTGGTATAGTCGCCGTTGTGGCAGGTGGCACATTCATTCGCAATGGCTGCGTGCGCTCCGTTCAGCGGATAATAGTTGCTGTGAATGGCAAAGGTGGCAGGTTCCCAACCGGTGGTCGTGTGGCAACCCGCACAATCCGTCGGTATGGCAAGCGCGACGTGGTTCGGGTTGGCGCTTTGATTAAAATCTGTGGTATGGCAACTCGCACAATCGGTTGGCGTGCCGGCATACCCGGTTGCATGACAATCGATGCATTCTGCTGCCAGATGCGCCCCCGTCAGCGGAAAATTGGTGCTGTTGTGGTCGAAGGCTGTGCCCGCATCTCCTGCCGGATGGCAGGCAAGACAGGCAGGACTGTTGTACACATATCCGTTTACTCCATTGTGCTGATTGTCCGTCTCCGGGTTTTCATGACACGTCGTGCAGGTAAACTCCGTATAATTCGACGGATTCGTATGGCAATCGGCACACTTATCCCATTCGCCCTTGTGCTTGCCACTGTATATCGGGAAATACGCCGCATCATGTTGCAGGTATATGGCAGGCGTCCAATCAGGATCGGTCGTGTGGCATTCCGTGCAGTTTTGGGAAAAGTTCGCGCTCGTATGGTTAGGATCTATCGTCGCTTCATAGTCGTTTTTATGACAGGAAATACAATCGGCAGTAGTATTTGAGTAATTTCCGTTGGTATGACATTGGGCGCAATCCGATATCTGGTGCCCTTTGGTCAGCGGGAAAAAGTCGTGATCTACTTTATCGGTCGTCCAATCAAATTTGGTCAGGTCGTGGCACTCGACACAATTGGTTGAAAAGCCGGCGCTTTGATGGTTCGGATTGGTCGTTGCGATGTAATCATTGGTGTGGCAATTGATACATTCATTTCCAATCCTGTCAAATTGTAATGCTGATCCGGATTTATGGCAGTCGGTACAAGTGGCAAGGGCATGTGCGCCCACGAGCGGAAAACCGTTGTCCTGGTGCAATTGAGTAATGTTGTCCACCAGCCAGTTTTCGGCATTGTGGCATCTCGCACAGTCTGTTCCAACAGTCCGGTTGTGCATATCGGTATGGCAGGAAATACATTCGAGGCTCGCTTCCTTAAAAACCAGCGTTTCATGGCACGACCTGCAGTCCACGCGGGCATGTTGCCCGTTTAGGGGAAAATCGGTTGCATAATGGTTAAATTTTAACGTATCCCATCCGATCTCCCAGCCAGTCACCTTCGATATTTTTGGTTGGGGCGTTTTGTCGAATTTCCATGTATCAGAAGGAATCTCCCATCCGGCAGAAGTATGGCAGGCGGCACAGTTGATCTTGAGATCGGTGCCGTGCGGCGATTGTGCATGCAGATTAACCGCCAATCCCAGGAATAGCAATATCGTTGGCAGTTTATACATGGTGAAGATTGAATGAATGATAGTTGATAGATTCGCCGTTTGTTTTTCTTTCTGTAAGAGCGCCGGTTCAGAAAACTGCTATTTTACCGTAGCCCCTTCCATGATCACATTGTATTTGTACCCTGCACCGAAGTCTTTGTTTAAGGCAATTGTTCCTTCCAGCGTAACGATATCGCCCAATGATACATTTTCGGTCGTGGTAATCGTCAGATCGAAGTTATTAGCCGAGCCATCCTGAAGATGAACCCAGTTTCTTCCCATGATCATCGGGTTTATTTTCACACATTTTCCGGTTACTTTGACCAGTTTGCCTTCGTACTTGCCAAGATTCCCAATGATGTCGGCAATTTTTACCGCGCCAACCGCAGGTTTTACATCCTTAGGCGGTGCAATCGCTTCGGTACTGTGCGTTTGCGAAAACGCCTGATCGACGGCCGAGCCTGCAGGCTGTTTCGATACACCCGAAACTAAGTAGAGCGTCTCAAAAACCCTGTTGTATTCCTTGCTTGGAAAGTTTTTCTTTAACAACCCACCTTTGTAGTAATACGTCGCCCCGATCTCGATCTCCGTTTTCGGAATGGCGATCCAAAAACTTTCACCTTTTTCATTGACCCGTATGTAGGTATATTTTTCTGTGTTGAGGGCTTCTTCGGCCACCACCTTGTGGTCATCGTCGATGGAAACCTGTGCACCGGGAAATTCCCGGGAAACAGGGCTGCCGTTACTTGTTACAGGCTCGCTTTCAATAACCTTCGGCCCGGAATCGCATGAACCCAGGATCAGCGTCAGCAGCAGCACAATATTTAAACTTGCATTTTTCATTGTCAATATCTTTAGTTTTCAAAAATGGACAAAAGTATCAATCCATACTACCAGACATTTTTTCGGAGATAGACTTTCCAAGTTTTTAAAACTTGGAAAGTCTGGACGCTTGAGAAAAGTATCCTGTAGTATTGTATCGGTCACGAAAAAACATTTCAAAACCGATACATTATTTTCGTGTTAACCATCATATAGTCGTTATGTTGGCTATCGAATGTTTTTTCAACAAAAGTATATAAACTCAAGTGTTTCATCACTTGCCAGGAAATGTTTCCGCCCACAATATTTTGCTTAGTGGAATATCCATAAATCGGGTAGAAATAATTCACCTTGCGATAATACACCTCTCCATTCACCTTTCCTTTAAAAATATCCTTCGTCATTCTCACCCCGAATACCCGGCTGTTGATATAACTGGTCTGAAGATAATTGGCCGTTAACGAAGCGGATGCTTTTATGACCGGTATGCGGTTGAAATTCAAATAACTGTTTATATTTTTGGATTCATTGGTATTGTTTTTTTGAAACCGCCAGCTGGCATTGATACCCCACATGATAAACCCGATGGGCTGAAAATTCGCACCGGCCCGCAATCCCTGACGGGTTTCATCATCGATGAGTTGATCGATATAATTCTTATATGATTCATAGTAAATTATGTTCTTCCTGTTATCATACGACAAAGAGGCATTGAACTTCCTGGAAAACCTGTAACGAATAGAAGCAAACAAATTGGTAAGGCTTAGTTTGTTGTTCGTTTCATTGTTTATTTTTTCATACAAGTCCAACTCGCAGGAAGTAAAAATATTTACGTTTTTCAGCAAATCATCAGAATGCTGGAAATAAACGAACCTTCTGTCCACTGCGGATTTATTTCGCTGCTCTATTATTCCAAGCGTAGTCTGCTGGTATTTTTTACTTTTTCCTGAAACCTGGCCAACATAGACGCCTGCCTGCAGGAGGTCGGTATTTACGCTGTAATCACGCATATCCGGCCTCGAACCGGCAATAGCGCCCAACAGAAAATTATTGCCGATACCTTTCTCATACTGAACTCCGTCGATAGAGCCAAGGCTTGATATTCTGGCGTTTATTTTTCTCCCCAATACCAAATTTGAAGTTTCACTGAAATCATATTTCACCGAAAGTGAATAAATTTTCAAAGCGTCGTTCAAATTTGCTTGCACCGCCTCCCAATCGTTGAGCGTGTGCCGGAAAGTAATATAGGCATCCGTTGAAAATTTTGAGTTGTTTAAATTGTTGCCCTGCATCGTGAACGAATACCGCATGCGGGTTTGGTCGCCCCGATCCGAAAAATTGCTGTATGTCGCTGCCGAAACCCGGGCCCTGATCTTTTGCTGCGGTTTTTTTTCCTCCAGAACACCGTCTTCATCCCTGACCGCCTGTGCCGGACTTTTATCGGCATCTGCCGGCTTAGTTTTCAAATTTTCTTTATCGGGCTTATCATTTTTTACTTTTTCTTCCTCTTTCACCTGGATCGTCTTTGCAAATATCTCCTCTGAAACCCGGATTGTATCGGCTATAAACCTCAGACAAACACACGACACGGATGACTTATTGCTCACCTGTATTGCAGGTATGAGCGTCTCACCTCTTTTTATAAACAATGTATCGCCAATATTTATCTTTTTTGTGGATGAAAATTTTACATAAACATTTTTTGAAGAGACATACGATACCGTTCCTTTCTCAAGCCCGGTCTGCGCTTGCAGGCTTTCATTGCTTACAATGAAAAAAACGAATGCCACATAAAAAATACATCTCATGACTCCTCGATTTTAAATTAATTCCCATCCGGATGACAGGACAAACATGCCGGACTTGAATAAGAGTAACCATTGACCCCCTGGTGATCATTGTTCGTCCCGGGATTGGTATGGCAAACCGTACAACTAAAGACTGCGTAGTTTGACGGATTTGTATGGCACTCGGAACATTGATCCCATTTGTTTTTATGCTTACCGCTATATATCGGGAAATACATGCCGTCATGGTCAAAGTTTGACGGGGCCCAGGCCGTTTCGCTGTGGCATTCCTTGCAATCCGTCGGGAATCCCGCCGAGGCATGATTCGGATCGTTGGTCTGGTTATAATCCGTCGTATGGCAACTCGCGCAATTGGTCGGCGTGCCGGCATACCCCGATGCATGGCAGTCGATGCAGGCAGTCGTTTGGTGCGCCCCTTTCAACGGAAAATTAGTGGTGTTATGATCAAAAGAACCCGTGGCGTCGCCTGCCGGGTGACAGGCAAGACAGGCAGGGCTGTTGTATGCATATCCGTTGATTCCATTGTGCTTGTTATTCGTCTCCGGGTTGGTATGACAAGTCGTGCAGGTAAACTCCGAAAAGTTCGACGGATTCGTATGGCAATCGGCACACTTATCCCATTCGCCCTTGTGCTTGCCGCTATAGATCGGGAAATGCTGCCCGTCGTGGTCAAAGGTAGCGGGCGCCCATGCCGTTTCACCATGACAACCGGCACAGTCCATCGGGAACTGGGCCGCTGAATGGCTGGGATTGGTCGTTTGATTATAGTCGGCGGTATGGCAGCCGGCACAAGTGTTCGGCGTGTTGTTGTAGTCTCCGTTGTGACAGGTGGCGCACTGATTTGCAACGGCTGCGTGCGCCCCATTCAGTTGGTAATAATTGTTGTGGATGGCGAATGTAGCAGGCTCCCAACCGGCGGTGGTATGACAACTTGCACAATCTGTCGGTATGGCGAGTGCCGTGTGGCTCGGATTGGCGCTTTGATTGTAATCCGTCGTATGGCAACTCGCACAATTGGTCGGCGTGCCGGCATAACCGGATGCATGGCAATCGATGCAGGCGGTCGTCTGGTGCGCCCCCGTCAACGGGAAATTAGTGCTGTTGTGATCGAAAGCGGTGCCCACATCGCCTGCCGGGTGGCAGGCAAGGCAGGCAGGGCTGTTGTACACATATCCGTTGATACCACTATGATTATCATCCGTTTCGGGGTTTTTATGACACGTTATGCAGGTAAACTCCGCATAATTCGACGGATTTGTGTGGCAATCGGCGCACTTGTCCCATTCTCCTTTGTGTGCCCCGCTGTAGATCGGGAAATATGCTGCATCGTGCTGCATGTATGTCGCCGGCATCCAGTCAGGATCAGTCGTGTGGCACTCTATACAGTTTTGGGAGAAGTTGGAAACTGTATGATTCGGATTGATGGCTGTTTCGTAATCCGTTTTATGGCATGAAACACAAGTTGCAGGGGTGTTTGTATAATTTCCGTTGGTATGGCATTTGGCACAATCGGAAATATCGTGTCCTTTGGTAAGCGGGAAAAAGTCGTGTTTTACTTTGTCGGTCGTCCAGTCAAACTTTGCCAGATCATGGCACTCGGCGCAATTGGTTGAAAAACCGGCAGTTTGATGGTTCGGATTGGCCGTTGCCATGTAATCGTTGGTGTGGCAATTGATACAATCATTTCCGATCCTGTCAAATCGCAACGCCGATCCGGACTTATGGCAGTCGGTACAGGTGGCGTGGGCGTGGGCGCCCATCAGCGGGAAACCGTTGTCCTGGTGTAATTCAGTGATGTTGTCCACCAGCCAATTTTCGGTATTATGGCATCTTGCGCAGTCTGTTCCGACGGTCTGATTGTGCATATCGGTATGGCAGGAAATACAGTCCAGGCTCGCTTCCGAAAAGACCAGCGTTTCATGGCACGATCTGCAATCCACCCGGGCGTGTTGCCCCGAAAGAGCAAAATTGGTTGCATTGTGGTTGAATTTCGACGTATCCCATCCGATCTCCCAACCCGTCACTTTCGATATTTTTGGTTGCGGCGTTTTGTCGAATTTCCAGGTATCAAAAGGTATTTCCCATCCGTCCGACGTATGGCAGGAAGCGCAGTTGACCTTGAGATCGGCGCCGTGCGGGGATTGGGCAAGCAGGTTGACTGCCAATCCCACGAAGAGTATTATTGATGGCAGTCTACGCATAGAAAACTTTTGAATTTATATTGAACGACGAATTCCCCGTTGATTTCCTTTTTCTTATGACAAGCATCGCACGCCACCTTGGCATGTTTGCCGTCCAATTTAAAGGCCGTTTTATTGTGGTTAAATTTTGTGGTTTTCCAGCTTTCAGAACCGTGACATGCTACACAATCGGTGACGCCGTTTTTCTCGAACTGCTTACCGTGCACATTTTTATGGCAGTCTGTGCAGGAAAAAGGGATGTTTGAAAATTTCTGTTTTTTGGCGAAGGGGGTATTTTCGTCACCTTTCCCGTGACACGCCGCACATGCCTGTTTGGCGTGCGCCCCCGACAATTTGAACTTAGTCAGGTTATGATCGAAATGATTGTCGGCCCAACTGCTGCTGATGTGACAGGTTTCGCATGATTGACTGGGATAGAACTTTTTATCAATAAAACCTTCGTGCACGTCTTTGTGACAATCCGCGCACTTGCTTCCTATTTCTTTGAACTTCCATTTTGCCGGATCCTTTTTGTGGCAGGCAATACACGGCGTGGCAATGTGCCCTCCTTCCAATGGGAATTTGGTCAATTTGTGATCGTCGATGGTGAATAAACTGCCTGCAAACCCATTCACCGTGTGGCATTTATTGCAATCGGGGCCAATACCATAAGGTGCGAACTCGCCTTTGTGATAATCCTGATGACAAACATTACAAGCATAGTGCTTCACAGGATCCGTAAAACTATCGGCGGTATGGCATTTTTTGCAATCCACAGATTTGTGTCTGCCTTCCAGCCCGAAACCCGTTTTATTGTGGTCAAAATCCTTCAAAACGCCCGACACCTGAAAAGTTTTTTCACTGTGACAATTCGTGCATTGTTGCCCGAACTTATTTTCATGAGGGTCCTTGTGACAGGCAACACAATTATTGGTCTGCACACCGAGGCGGTCCTGAAAAATAGCCGTCGGGGTGGCATATATATCATGGCATTTGGCACAATCCACCTGCTGGTGTTTTCCTCTCAGCGGGAAAAGTGTCTGGCCGTGGTTGAATTTTTTTAACCCGGTTTGCGCCGTAAAGGATTGCTCCACATGACATTCTTTACAATTCGTGCCCAGGTTGTGTTCGTGCGGGTCTTTATGGCAGCTGTTACAATTAATGAACGGCACTCCTGCAAACCTTTGGAATGCCTTGCCGTTTTTCGTTTCCTTTTTATGACACTCGATGCATGCGACCGTCTTATGCCCTCCCTGAAGAGCAAAGTCGGTTTTCGAGTGGTCAAAATTGGTCGCGGGTGCAAAAGCAGTCGTGGTATGACACTTCGCACAATCATTCGACAAGGTTTTTTGATGGCTATCCGTGTGGCAGGACGCACAGCCCTGGCTAAGTCCCAAATACGTATCGGGCCTCTTTTTCAAACCCTGGTCGCTGATAAAGTCAGGTTTATGGCAGTCGCGGCAATCGATCGTTTTATGCTTGCCCGTCAGTTCGTAGCCGGTTGTACTATGATTGAATTTATTCTTGTCAAAACGCACAATATCGAAATCCCGGCCATGGTGGTCGCTGTGGCAGGAGACGCATTCTTTTCCTTTCGCCTCTCCGGATGCGTGGAATCCCACACCCCGGTCAACCCTTAATTTTATTTCCTGGTGGCAACTCAGGCATTTGTCATTGGAAACCTTGTCGCCCAGTACATGGCATTTCGTACAGTTGTATATCCCCTCCAGATCGGCATGCGCCTTCGTCAAATCGCCCGGCGATATCTGCGCACCCACCCTGCATGCAAGGAGGATGAAAAGCAAAGCGATATGTAGCGAATTGAATTTCAAATTGTAACCGGTTTAGACTGCGCGCACTATCTGTGTTTTTTCATGGTATAGCCAAATCGCTTTGTGATTTCCACCCCCGTTTTTTCCAAAAACTGCGTTGGCAACTCGCCTCCTGCAAAAATGTAGACCATGTCATTATCCAAAACCAGCTGCCCTTCACCTTCGACGGTCATGGCAACTTTTTCCTGTTCGATTTTTACCAGGCTGGACTTGAAGCGGACGTCGAGAATCCCATTTCCGATGGCATGGTTCAACTTCTCCCGGTTCTTCGGTTTTAGCCTGCTGAATGCCTCGCTCCTGTAAGAAAGCACCACTTTATTCTGTTCCGCCAGGGAAAGTGCCGCTTCGATGGCCGAATCTCCGCCTCCTACCACTACCACGTTTTTGCCATTGATATTTTCGGGCTCCAGCAATCGGTACGCTACTTTTTCAAGCGTCTCGCCCGGGACGCCCAACTTGCGGGGCGAGCCGCGCCGGCCTATTGCCAGCAGCACTTTTTGAGCCTTGAACTGATCGCCCCTGTTCGTAATCAGGGTGAAATGGTCTCCCTCGTTTTGGATACTCTCTACTTTCGTATTTTCCCGGATCGTGACATTATTTTTTGCCAAAACTGAAGTCCATAGCTGGAGCAATTCCGTCTTGCTGGTGTCGAACAACTTGACTTTTCCGTGCAGGGGCAAGTACATCGGCGCGGTCATCACGATTTTGGAACGCGGAAAGGAAAAGACCGTCCCGCCAAGAGAGTCCTGATCAAGGGTCAAAAAATTAAGTCCGTGTTTTTTTGCTGTAAGGGAAGCGGAAATGCCGGAAGGCCCGGCGCCAATGATAATCAGGTCGTAAAAAGAAGTGTCTTTTTTGAAACCAACCCTGACCATATTCTCCACTGCCGCCTGGCCTTGTTCCACACTGTTTTTTATCAGACCCATTCCACCCAACTCGCCGGATATGTAAATGCCCGGCACATTGGTTTCGTAATCCTGACTCACATGCGGCAGGTCGACGCCTCTTTTTTCGGTACCGATGACGAGGGAAATGGCTTCTACCGGGCAATTGTGGAAACACGCCCCATGCCCGACGCAGCTGGAGGCATTGATCAAGGCTGCCCGGCCATCTACAATACCCAAAATGTCTTTTTCCGGGCATACGGCAACACAGGCACCGCTCTTGATGCAGGTATCTAAATTGATTACCGGGTGCAGTGACACCGGTTCGTGCAGGCCTTCCTGTTTTGCTTTTTCAATTTTTGCTTCTACTACCTTCGAAGCACTTTTTAGTTTTCGAAGGTAAAAGAATACGATGACGGCGCAAAAGAACAGGGCAACGGCATAGATTAAAATTTGCTCTACAAACATTTGTCAAGATTAAAAAATCCATCGGTACCCAAAAGCAAGCGTAATCCCTACATGAATCACCATGATAATCAACATAATAATGGCAAACGGCAGATGGGCTACATGCCAGTATTTAAACAGTTTTTGCATGGTGTGCAACCGTTCGATCCGGTTGTTCAATGAGAGTTCATTCTTGATAAGGTGGGTTACTTTAAGCACGTCTGCCGGGGCCAGGTTGTTGCCTCGCAGGATATTTTTTATCTTACCGATCGTTTTTTTATCTTCAAAATATCTGCCTGCCATCCCCGACAGCAGGTTGCCGCTCCCGGACCCTGCCTGCACTTCTATGGATTCCAAAATGGTGTTGTAAGCTGTTTCATCCAGCCGGTAAGTGCCTTTCAGTATTTCTCCCACATTGCTTTTCAACTCTTTGACCTCATTCAGGCTTAATTCCCTGCCCTCGATGGTGCGGGGAATCTGGATGTAAATAAATCGGCCGATGATCCCGCTGGCAACGACCGCTACCATGCTCCAAAAACTGATGGACACAATGCCGCCGAATTTGAATGCCGTGTGAAACAACACCATGACCGGACCCAGGCTGCACAAAAAAATGTGGAACTCCAGCCAGTACTTCAACCTGCCGAACCGGGCGAGAAACTTGTATCTTTTGCGGGCGATGTAAGAGAAAACGCCGATGAGAATCAGCAAGGTGCCGAAGATCCCCAGCCCGTGACCAAGTATGCCGCTCGGCTTTAAATGGTTGTGCGCAGGGTGGTAAAACCTTTCTTCAATACTGGTTGAATAATAGGATATTCCTGTGGAAAAAAGGAATATCGCAGTCAGAACAACAATGCTTACCAATACTGTAATGTAAAGCCGGTGTGTAGCGGGCGACATATTCAAATCGGATTTGGATGAGCGGCGAAGGTAAACCCGTCATTGTTTTTCTCTAAAAAGACATGACACGATACTGACAAATTGCCGAAAGCGTAAAAACCCTGTTCGTTGATGATGATTGTGGCAGTGGCGAAGTTTAACAAATGAGCAAAAAACATAGGATGAAGATTTTAAACGGTAAAATCTAATATGCGGGCGATGTTGGCAATAATATAAGTAATCCAAGGGGTAGATTGCGGCATGATTCAATCATCGAAATCAAACAATTCCTCCAAATACGCACCCTTCTTATTTTCGGGATAAACATGATTGACAGGGTGACCGGTGTCGTGTTTTTTGGAGGGCTCATGCTGTGGGAAGTTGTCGTCGCTGAAGGTGTTTGGCGCATAGTGTTGCGCTGCACGTTCGATGATTTTATCCAGTTCGCCGCGGTCGAGCCAGACGCCCCGGCATTGCAGGCAATAATCTATTTCCACCCCCTGGCGTTCGGCGGTTTGGAGCGGTTTTTTACATAGTGGACAAAGCATCTTAAAACAGTTATGAGAGATGAGAGATGAGAGATGAGAGATGAGCTTAGGTTTAAGCGCTTCAAATTTCAGGCGGAAAATGGAATGGCTGCAATGACTTTCGATACGTTGGCTTATGACTTACATCAACCGTTCTAAGTAAGCCGCCAATAAAATCCAATACGCTTTTGCAGTTTCCTCCAAAGTAGCGGAACGGTGCTGCTCCAGTTCCATGAGCGCCACCTTCAGGCGCACGTTCGCCCGGTAGGCTTTAAAATAAAGGAACAATTGTTCATCCTCCGGGTCTTCGATGCAGCGCCATTCCCGGCAATAAGCGGCCATAAATACCTCTGCAAGTTCGTGGTGGCCGCCTGCGTCCAGGTCCATACATAAAAAAGCCAGTTCGCTGAGCACGTCCAACTGCCGGAAATGCGGATTGAATTCGATGCAGTCGAACACGACCGGGCCCTCCGGGAGCAGGAAAATATTGCGTCCGTGCAGATCGCCGTGCCCCTCCACCCAAAATTCAGTTGAGGCCCGCCGGTGGAGTCGTTCTTCGTGTTTGTCCAGAAACCGCCCGACCTGTTGGCGCCAGTCATCGAGTTTTTGTGCTGCGCCGGCGCCAAAAACCCGTACGCAAACCGCTTTCAATCGAAACAAATCATCAAAATCGACCCGGTTATCGCCCGCTTTGTAGGGCACATCGTTGCCATGCATGATGACCGAGCGGTGAAAACGAACGAGCATCGTCGCCAATGCTTCCATATCTTTCGGTTCGACGGCGTTTTGGCGCAACAACTTGTCCATCTGGCGCTGATTGTCCATGCGTTTCATGGAAACCGCATAATCGATCGGCGCCCCGCCGCTACCGCCTAAACATATTACCGGCAAACCGTCCTGATCGGTATAAACAGGCAGCACCTCGAGGTACATGTCGGGTGCGAGGCGGCGATTGAGTCGCAATTCCTCCCGGCAATAAAATTCTCGCAGTTCAGGGGTACTGAAATCCAGAAAAGGGAACTGCACCGGCTTTTTGATTTTGAAAGCGAATGCGGGTGTCAGAATAACCCATGAGATATGCGTTTCCACCCATTCCACCGGCGTTTTGGGGCCAGGAAACCGCCCGTTTTCGACGAGCAACTGTATTTGTCGGGATGTCATATCGCGGTTGTGTGTATGGGCAAATAAACGGAATTTTCATGATTCCCGGGGCCGGCGTCGATAAGAAGATGCTCATATTCCCTTGCGGCTGGTAGTGGGTGTATCATAAGTACTGTTTTGAAAAGCGCCTCACAATTGTGAAGTGTACTTATGATACACCCACTTATGCGCGCCACGCAGCCCGGCGGGAACATGAGCCAAAGAAGATATTTGGCAATTACTGCGCAGTTGAGAAATTTGCGTGAAATCCAAAGTTCATGATCCGGCAATTACAATCCCTTCAACAGCACCTCGACGGTGACCTTTACTTCGACGAACTCATGCGGCGGCTCTATGCGACCGACGCATCGATATATCGCGAATTGCCGCTGGCCGTGGCTTACCCGAAACACACCGCAGATATTAAAACGCTCATCACCTTCGCCCGCGAACACCGGATTTCCCTCATTCCGCGGTCGGCGGGCACCTCCCTGGCCGGACAATGCGTGGGCAGCGGCATCGTGGTGGATATATCCCGCTACATGAATAAAGTATTGGAAATCAATCCCGAAGAAAGATGGGTGCGCTTGCAGCCGGGCGTTATCCGCGACGAACTGAACCATATACTCAAACCTTACGGGTTGTTTTTCGGGCCCAATACCTCCACTTCCAATCGCTGCATGATGGGCGGCATGGTAGGCAACAATTCCTGCGGTACCACTTCTATTGTGTACGGCTCCACCCGCGATCACGTGCTGGCGCTGGACGTCCTGCTCAGCGACGGCGCTGATGCGCGGTTTTCCAAAATAACGGCTTCGGAATTTGACAAAAAACAGGAAAAGGAAGGGCTGGAAGGCCGGCTCTACCAACAAATTGACGAGGCGCTTTCCGACGCCGGCACACAGGCGGAAATCCGCACCCAATATCCCAAACCCGGCATCCATCGCCGGAATACCGGTTATGCCGTTGATTTGCTGCTGGAATCGGACAGGTTCAGCCCCGGCGGCCCCGGGTTCAACTTTTGTACCCTGCTGTGCGGTTCGGAGGGTACCCTGGCATTTACTACGGAGATCACCCTTCAACTCGATCCCCTTCCCGATCCGTACGACGTGGTGGTGTGCCCGCATTTCGACAACATGTCCGATTGCCTGCAAGCAGTGGTTGCCGCCATGCAACACCATCCCACGGCATGCGAACTGATGGACAAACTGATACTGGACTGTACAAAATCAAACCGTGAACAATCGAAAAACCGCTTTTTTATTGAGGGCGACCCGGCTGCGGTATTGATGATAGAGTTCCGGGGCAAGAGCCGGGCGGAAGCAGAGGCCAAAGCGGAAGCCATGATTGCCGGTTTCAAAAGTAAAAACTTCGGTTATGCGTGGCCCGTCGTTCCGGCGCCACAATCCAAACGCGTGTGGGAATTGCGGGCTGCAGGGCTGGGGGTATTGTCCAACATGCCCGGGGAAGCCAAAGGCGTCGCCTGTATCGAGGATACTGCCGTGGAGGTGGGCGATTTGCCCGCTTATGTTGCTGATTTTGAACAACTGATGACAGGATTTGGTCAGCGATCGGTGTACTACGCCCATGCGGGAGCCGGTGAATTGCATTTGCGTCCGATCCTGAACCTGAAAACAGCATCCGACCGGCGGTTGATGCGCGAGATTGGCGAAGCTTCGGCCCGGCTGGTAAAACGATACGGCGGCTCGCTCAGCGGCGAACACGGCGACGGGCGGGTGCGGGCCGAGTTTATCCCGCTGATGATCGGCGAAAAAAATTACGAACTGCTGCGGGCGATCAAATCAACCTGGGATCCGCTGGGCATCTTCAACCCCGGTAAAATCGTGGATGCCCCGCCGATGGATACGTCCCTGCGCTACGAAGCCGGTCAACCCGACCGGCAGTTCGACACGGTGCTGGATTTTCCGGAAGGTATCCTGCGCGCGGCAGAAAAATGCAACGGCTCCGGCGACTGCCGGCGGCTCGATTTTTCCGGCGGCACCATGTGCCCCAGCTACCGGGCCACGCGGGCGGAAAAAGATACCACCCGGGCGCGGGCCAATGCCCTGCGCGAATTCCTGACCCACAGCACCGGGCCGAACGCTTTCGACCGGGACGAATTGTATGAAGTGATGGATCTCTGCCTGTCGTGCAAGGGCTGTACCTCGGAATGCCCGTCCAATGTGGATATGGCCGGTATGAAGGCCGAGTTTTTACACCAGTACTACAAAAGTCATGGTGTGCCGTTTCGGGCAAAAGTATTTGCGCACATTGCCGATATCAACCGTTTGGGCTCGATGGCGCCGGCCATGACCAATTTTTTCCTGAAAAACAGCATCACAGGCGGCCTGATCAAGCGCATCCTCGGTGTGGCGCCGCAGCGAAGTCTGCCGGCCTTGCAGCCGGTTTCCCTGCGCCGCTGGTTTCAGAAAAACAATGCCCGGCTGCAACCCGCCGCTTCGCCGAAAGGCAAGGTTTTTTTCTTCTGCGACGAATTCACCGATTTCAACGATACCGCCGTCGGGATCAAAGCCGTCGAACTGCTCACCCGCTTAGGTTACCGCGTGGAGATGCCGGAGCATCCGGAAAGCGGACGGGCAGCCATTTCCAAAGGACTGTTGCTGCGGGCACGGGACCTGGCCGTGCGAAATGTGGAGATTTTCAGGCATTGTGTGTCGGAAAAAACGCCCTTGGTCGGTGTGGAGCCTTCGGCCATATTGAGTTTCCGGGACGAATATCCGCGACTTGTACCGGAGGGGCAGCGCGAAGCCGCGAAGGCGCTGGGGCAAAACGCTTTGCTCATCGAGGAATTTCTGGCGAGGGAAATAGAAAAGGGAAACATCACGCCGGAGTCTTTTACAAAATCAACCCGGAAAGTGCTGTTGCACGGGCACTGCCACCAAAAAGCCCTGGCCGGCGCGGAATCCCCGGCATGGGCGCTCGGGCTGCCTGAAAACTACAGCGTGGAAATGATCCCATCGGGGTGTTGCGGCATGGCGGGTTCGTTCGGTTATGAGCGGGAACACTACGCAGTAAGTATGAAAGTAGGCGGGTTGGTGTTGTTTCCGGCGATACGGCAGGCAGCGACGGACACCCTTGTAGCGGCCCCCGGCACCAGCTGCCGGCACCAGATACTCGACGGCACAGGCCGTAAGGCGCTGCATCCCGTAGAGGTATTGTGGGCGGCGCTGCTGTAGCATGCTAATCCTTTGCCTGAGCATCAGACTCCTTGTTGACCGTCACATATTCGTGCACGGCTGCGGCCATCTTTGCCAAAGACGTCTCATCCGACCACACCACAAAGTGCGGCTCCCGGATCGGTTCGTACGCGTCTCTTATTTTTTCATACACGCTGAAATCGGCCTCGCTGTCGGGCCTCGGCGTTTGCAAACGTTCCCGAATGATACGCTCCGGTGCCCGCACTTCCACCCAATACAAGCGTGCATTGCAATCTTCGGCTACATTCCGGAACGGCTCGCGGATGGCTTCTTTAAAAAATGTACTGTCTAAGACGACCGCTTTACCTTCCATAAGTAGCCGGCGTGTGCGTTCCAACAGCGCCTGATATACTTTTTCCTTATCCTCAGTGCTGTAATGGCCCATCAACCCCAACTCCCGGCGCAGCACATCGCTGTTGAGGTGCACTGCTCCGAATTGAGCGGTATATGCTTTGGCGAGGGTCGTTTTCCCGGAACCCGGCAAACCGGAAATAAGAATGAGCATGTCTGTTAAGTTTTACGATACACCAGCATAGGCACTTTGGCAACAAAAGAGAATGCTTTCGACCGGCTGATGCTGAACAGTTTGTCGAACCAGGTCTTGTTGGTATGGGTAAAAAAAACGGCGATGGAAGGTTTCACTTGCTTCACCAGCCTGTCCAATTGCCCGGCAAATCCTTTATCCACATCGAATGGCTCCAGGAATATCTGATCGAGATTTTTCATTTTTTCGTGCCATAACTCCTTCAGCACTGCCGGTTCTATTTTTATCTCGCCGGGGTAATAAAAATGTGCAATATCCACCTGAACGTCCAGCGATTCGGCCAACGCGGATACCGTATGGATTTCATTGTCGAGGTTTTCCAGATCGGAGGCGTACAGTATTTTTTTAATAGGGTGTACACGGTAGTTGTGGGGTACGGCAAATACCGGAACAGGCGATTTCAGAATTACGCTGCTGGTATGGGTACCGATCATCTTTGTCACGACACCGGCTCCCCGCGTACTGATACAGATATAGTCGACGGCATGGCGTCGGACATAATCGAGGATAGCGTCGTCCGGATTCAAATTCTCCACCACCACGCACCCGTGTGCGCCCGGCACTACATTCATTGACTTGTAAACACCTGCGACAAACTTTTCTAATTTTCGCAGGTGGGTATTGGCTTGCTTGCCGACCGAAGTTTCAGTGAATGCTCCCTGGATCGTTGTCGGCAGTTGCGCCTGAAAGCAGAAAAAAAAGATCAGTTCCGCTTTTTTTTGCGTCGCCAGTTGGATGGCGAAACGCATACCTGCTTTGGAATGCGTGGAAAAATCGGTGGTGACGAGGATTTTTTTCATGACTCTTATCATTTGAAGCGTAAAATTGCAAATACCGGTCACCTCAAAAGAATGATTTATATTCGGGGTGACCATGATATTTTTCCATCCGGATTAAAAGCAAAGAAAATAAAAAGCTGCTTGGTTTTTCAACCGGGTTGAAGTACCTTTGCCCGCCTTTTTGGAAAAAGGCAATTTGTTTTCACCAAATTTTTGATTATCAATATGTTCGCAATTGTTTCCATTGCCGGTCAACAATTCAAAGTTGAGGAAGGTCAGCAGATCTTCGTCCACCGGCTGGCAGCCAGCGAAGGCGATAAAGTCTCCTTCGACGCCGTGCATCTCATCGAGAACGACGGCAAAGTCACCATCGGCACGCCCAACATCAAGGGCGCCGGCATCCGCGCAAGCGTGCTCAGCCACGTGAAAGGTGATAAGGTCATCGTTTTTCACAAGAAACGCCGCAAAGGTTACCGCAAAAAAAACGGCCACCGTCAGTCGTTCACCAAAATTCAGATCGACGCCATTAGCGGTTAAGGGTTATCGGTTCTTAGTTCTTGGTTGTCGGTTATCGGTTTTCCGATTAAATCCAACCAGGAACGAATCAACCGCGAACCAACAACCAAGAACCGATAACCAGTAACCATATTCATTCATTGACTCAATCACTCACTGAAAAATGGCACACAAAAAAGGTGCGGGTAGTACCGATAACGGCCGCGACAGTAAAAGCAAACGTCTCGGCGTAAAACTCTTCGGCGGCCAGTATGCGGTTGCCGGCAATATCCTCGTCCGCCAGCGCGGCACCAAGTACCACGCAGGCGAAAACGTCTACATGGGACGCGACCACACGTTGCACGCAGCAATCGATGGCGTAGTCACGTTCAAACGCGGCAGAAACGACCGCAGCTTCGTGAGCATCGTGGCTTACCGGAAAGACGAACCGGTGGTGACACCCGTCAAGTCGACGAAAACTCCTGCCGGCGTAAAAGACTTGCCGGAAGCCGCTGCTACCGGTAAAACGGCAGCGCCGAAAAAAGAAAAAGCAGCAGCACCTGCTGAAGTAGCAGAAGCAGTGGCAGTAGCAGAAACGCCCGCCGTCGCCGAGGCTATGGCGGGTAAAGCGGGTGAAACAGTGGAAAAGAAAGCCGCAGCGCCGAAAAAAGAAAAAGCGCCGAAACTCGACGACCTGAAAATCATCGAGGGTGTGGGGCCGAAAATCGAAACGCTGCTGAAAGACGGCGGCATCAGTACCTGGGCTGAACTCGCAGCCGCACCGGTAGAACGCATCAAGGAAATACTCGATGCCGCCGGACCGCGCTACCAGATCCACGACCCGAGTACCTGGCCCGCCCAGGCGAAATTCGCCGCCGAAGGCAAGTGGGAGGAACTCAAAGAGTACCAGGAAATGCTCATCGGGGGCCGCGACGCAGCAGAATAAGTCTATATTACGACAAAAAGAAAATGCCGTCTTGCACAGACGGCATTTTCTTTTTACACTTGCCCCGTCAAATTGCGAAAGCGATGGTACAAAGGCCTTCCGCCGCTACAACGGATCGGCTTTATCAGATTCGACAAAAGAAGTTTTTGTTTTCATAGCTTAATTTTTTAGTTGTTGCCCCGGCTGTAATGAGTCGGGGTTTTTTTATTTTAATCCACAAATAATATGAGTTATCCCGAATTTTCGGTGGTGACTCATTTTTGAATGCCGAATGGCGATTACATGATTGATGATTGACGATGTTTCCTCGCGTTGCCCTAATATTGGACGCAACGCCCCACATCGTCAATCGTATTTCATGTAATCGCCATTCGGCATTCAAAAAGAGTCATCCCGGATTTTTCAGGAAAAATGACCTTGCAGTGGTCATTCCAAAATTCAGGAGAACTCATATACAGGTTTTATTTACAGCTGCGGCAGGATCACTTTATCAATCGCGTGTACCACACCGTTGGAGCTCTGTACATCGGTGGCGATGATGTTGGACGTACGGCCGGCCGCGTCTTTGATTTTGGCGCCGCCGGTCAGATCAACGGTGAACGTCTGACCCAGAAAAGTGGTCACCACCTGCTCGTCGGTGAGTTGCGTCGAGAGTACATTGGCGCCGCTGACGACGTGGTACTGCAACACTTTGTTGAGCACGTCGGCAGGGATGTCGTTGAGGCTGCCGACGCCCAGTTCGGTCAGCAGGGCGGTAAAGGCGGCGTTGGTCGGCGCGAATACCGTGAACGGACCATCCCCCGAGAGTACGGTCACATAATCGACACCCAGGTCCGGGCGGGTCAGCGCCGCTACCAGCGAACTGAAATTCGGATTGTTCAGTGCCTGGTTGACCACCGTGGGCGGCACGATCACCTTGTTAACAATGTGGATCACACCGTTGGACGCCTCCACATCGGCTGTGGTGACTGTGGAGCCACCGATTTTTACACCGCTGGTAAGGTCTACGTAATTGTCGATGTAACTGGTCGTTGAGCCGTAGGCCAGCAAGGTTTCGACATAACCAGTGGTCAGGTCGCCCGATTTCACTTCAGTACTGACGACGTGGTTGAGCAAAACGTCTGTTAATACATCCACCGGCACAGCTTCGAGGCTGGCATAACCGAGCGCAGCGAGCAAATCGTTGAATGCCTTGTTGGTGGGTGCAAATACGGTAAGCGGACCGGGGCCGCTCAGTTCATCCACCAAACCTGCGCGTTGTACGGCGGCGACAAGGGTGCTGAGATCCGGATTGCCCTGGGCGACTTCTACGATGTTCTGCGACTCGCCATTGTCTGTGTCATCACAAGCGGTAAATACGAAAGATGCGCCGAACGCGATAAAAAGGCTGAAAACAAAATTCTTCATGTTGAAAAGGTTGTGTTTGTGATACTGTTTTGATTTTTGAAAAATGAGTACTTAAAACGGGAGGGGATCGATATTGTTTAATGTTTTTAAATATTTTAAATGTAAAAATTAAACAAAACTGAAAAATAGGCAGGCATACCGAAGGAATGGAGCCGCCTTCGCAAAGGCTACGGCGGCTAAAGAAAAAATTTTAAAAAGCAAAAGCCGGAATTGTCCAAAAGCAATTCCGGCTTTTCTACTTTTGGCCGTTCTTCATTTCAAAGCGAAAAACATTTATCTCACACATGAACAACATCAATCCTTCCCGGCTTTTCAACGCTTCATGCATGGCGTTGACCGTCACGTCCATGACATTTGCAATTCGCGCCGGCATGCTGACTCCATTGGGACAGCAATTCAACCTTACCGACACAGAACTTGGCTGGATTGCCGGGATCGCTTTTTTCGGTTTCCCGGTGGCAACCACGCTCGGCGGTTTTTTTGTCGACCAGTTCGGCATGAAACGGCTGATGTGGGTCGCATTTGCTTCGCATTTGCTCGGTCTGCTCCTCACCATTTTTGCCGGCGGGTTCTGGACCCTGCTGATCTCGACTTTTCTGGTCGGTTTCGCCAATGGTATGGTGGAAGCGGTGTGCAATCCGCTTGTCGCGTCCATGTACACGAATAACAAAACGGTGATGCTCAACAAGTTTCACGTCTGGTTCCCCGGGGGGCTTGTGATCGGCGCCTTGCTGGCCGCCGGAATGAAATATCTCGGTCTGGGTTGGGAGCTGCAGGTGGCTTTGATCCTGATTCCGACACTCGTGTACGGTTGGATGTTCTGGGGACAGGATTTCCCCCAAACCGAACGGGTGGAATCGGGCGCCTCAACCGCCGAAATGTTCAAGGCCGTCGTTTCGCCGTTATTTATTTTTATGGCGGTGTGTATGTTTTTTACAGCCAACACCGAACTCAGCACCGGCCAGTGGATTGACAAACTTTTAGGAAACGCAGGGGCCAACACACTTCTGGTACTTGCCCTGGTGAATGGCATCATGGCCGTCGGGCGCTACTTTGGCGGGCCGCTGATCCATCGGCTCAACCCTTCCGGTATTTTGTTGATGTCGGCGATATTATCTGTTATCGGGGTGTACCTGTTGCGCACCACCGAAGGGCCCGCACTCTACGCGGCGGCGGTCGTATTTGCCATGGGTGTTTGTTATTTCTGGCCTACCATGCTGGGATTTACGAATGAATATATTCCCAAAAGCGGCGCCCTGGGTTTATCGCTTATGGGCGGCGTCGGGATGTTGGGCAACTGGGCTTTCCAGACGTTTTTTATCGGCCCCAAACTCGATGCTGAGAAAATGCGCCTTACCGCAGAAGGCAATCCGGCCGATACGGTAGAATTGCTGGCTGGTCAGAGCGTGTTGAGTACCATCAATGTGCTCCCGATTTTTTTAGTCGTGGCATTCGTTGCTTTGTGGTTTTACATGCGGAACAGGCCGCACCAGGCGTAATTCATTGGACATTGAAAATTGGGCATTGTACATTGAACATTTTATATTTAATAAATTTAAAATTAGCAATTTAAAAATATAAAATTTAATAATGTCCAATTTTCAATGTCCAATGACCAATTTTCAAGTGCTTATGAGACACCCGCTTCTAACCACACAACCGTGGAAAATGAACACCCCCTGAACATCTTTTGAACTTGTCGCTGGACAAATGCATGGCGGATGTTTGCACCGTCAATCGAAAACAACCATCCGTCATGCAAACAATCTCCAACGACATTCAGAAGCAAACCCCGATGACCCTGCAAAGCGAAACCGAAACGCCCCGCTCCGCATCGGGTGGGGGAGGGGCGTATCATTTCATTACCACATGGCGCGTCAAAGCCGCCCGCGAAGAAGTTTACCGCATCCTCGAAGATGTGGATGCGCTGGCCGAATGGTGGCCGTCCGTTTATCTCGACGTGAAAATGCGCGAAAAAGGGCAGCCGGGCGGTGTCGGCAAACTCGTATCGCTTTATACCAAAGGCTGGCTGCCCTATACCCTGCGCTGGGATTTCCGGGTCACTGCGGCGGATTTCCCCAACGGCTTTGCGCTGCGCGCTTCGGGCGATTTTGTCGGCGAAGGGGTTTGGCAATTCCGTCAGGACAGCGATACCTGCGTCGTCACCTACGACTGGAAACTGTCGGCTGAAAAACCCATTTTGAAAAAACTGACCTGGCTGTTGCGCTCAGTGTTTTCTGCCAATCACGAATGGGCGATGCGCAAAGGCCTGGAAAGCCTCGAACTGGAACTGCGCCGCCGCCGGGGTGAAACCGGTGTGCCGCCGCCACCGGGGCCGACGTTTCCGCATAATGTGTTGAATAATAAGGTTTTTTGAAAGGGGAAAGTTTGACTGCTTTACCGCCGGGCGTTCACTTCACACAATAAATGAAATGTGTCATGCAGAGCGTAGCGAAGCATCTGAAGCTGAAAGCCTCTGATGCTTCTTAATTCGGGCTTCGCCCTCAGATTCATCACCTTCGGTTCTGAATGACACGTTGGCTTGGCGTCCGTAGTCCGCACTCGGCGGTAGAAGGTTTACCCCCGAATAACGGAACAATTTCAACATCGGTTAGCCACCAGACAAATTTCCCCTTTCCCAATGCCTGCTCCCCAATTTCCAAATCCCTACTTTTGCGACCGTGTTCCATTTCGACCTCGCAAAAATTCTCGCCCAGTTTGTCTATCACCCGGAGTCGCCGCTGATTTTCAGCAGCGGCCTTTTTTTGTTTTTGTTTCTGGGCTTCATGTTGGTATACAGGCTGTTGCAGCCACGCGACCGGCTGCGTATTTTGTGGTGTACGATCTTTTCAGTGTATTTTTATTACATGAGCAGCGGCATTTTTTTTCTGTTGCTGGTGGCGAGTGTGGTTGTCGATTTCAACCTGGCAAAGTGGATCGAACAGGCGAAAACGAAGCGCGACAAAAAATGGCTGCTGGTGCTGAGCCTTGTCGCCAATATTGGCATGTTGGCATATTTTAAATACACCAACTACTTCACCGAACTCTGGAACGGCGTCACCGGCGCGGGCATCGGCCCCTTCGACATTTTTCTGCCGGTCGGTATTTCATTTTTTACATTCCAGTCGCTGAGTTATACGATCGATGTGTACCGGGGGCAGTTGAAAGCGCTGGACGATATGTGGGATTACGCTTTTTTCGTCACTTTTTTTCCCCAGATGGTGGCCGGCCCGATCGTTCGGGCAGCCGATTTCCTGCCGCAGATTCACAAACCCCTGTTCGTGACAAAGGAGGATTTCGGTCGCGGCGTATTTTTGTTTTGCACCGGTTTGTTTAAAAAAGCGGTGATATCGGACTACATCAGTGTCAATTTTGTGGAACGCGTATTCGAGTCGCCGCAGCAATACACCGGTCTGGAAAACCTGATGGGCGTGTATGGCTATGCATTGCAGATTTACTGCGATTTCAGCGGTTACACCGACATGGCGATCGGTATCGGGTTGCTGCTGGGATTCACCTTCCCGATCAACTTCGATTCACCATACCAGTCGTCGAGCATCACGGAATTCTGGCGGCGCTGGCATATTTCGCTCTCCACCTGGCTGCGCGATTATCTCTACATTCCGCTGGGCGGCAACCGGCGAAGCAGCATCGGCACCTGGTTGTTTCCGGCTTTGTTTTTGGTTATTTCACTCGGTGCGGTGATGTACAAAGGGATCGGCGCAGGCGAATGGGGATGGCTGGGTTTGTGGGCGGCAGCGGCGGCGATACTTGCATTGCCGCCCTTGCTCCAGCGCGACAGGCAGGCATTGGCGACAAATTTCAACTTGTTTGCCACTATGCTGCTCGGCGGGTTGTGGCACGGCGCTGCCACGCGTTTCATTATATGGGGCGCTTTGCACGGGCTGGCGTTGTCGGCGGAACGATGGGTGAAGGAATATATACCCGGCAGACATGGCGGCCTGCGGCGGGTGCTGGGCGGATTGTGGACCTTCCACTTCGTATGTTTTTGCTGGATTTTTTTCCGGGCGGAAAATCTGGACATTGTGCAGGCGATACTCGGTCAGATCGCTTTCGATTTCCGGCCTGAAATTTTACCCGATTTCCTGGCCGGCTACGGGACGGTACTGTTCTGGATGGCGCTGGGCTTTGGGTTACACATGATGCCTAAATCATTGGAGATCAGAGCGCAGGATGCTGTAACGGCGCTCCCGCTGGTGGGAAAGGCAATTTTACTGACCTTGTTTATCGCCCTTGTGATGCAGGTGAAATCGTCGGACGTGCAGCCGTTTATTTATTTTCAATTTTAAGATTGTTGAGGAGTTGAGATTGTTGAGGGGTTGAGATTGTTGAGGGGTTGAGATTGTTGAGGGGTTGAGGAGGGGCCCTTTGGGGTTGTTCGGAAATTTCTGTTAAAAATTTTTAAGTTGTTTATTTTTAAGCATTTAAACCCCGTATGGTATAAATTGTAAGCACCCTCGGCCCTTTTTCTCGACAATCTCAACTTCAACCCTTCTCAACCTCTCAACCCCCTCTTAACCCCTCAACTACCTCTCACCCCTCAACTCCCCGATCTTCTCTTCCAGCCATTCCCAATCAACGGTCGTGTTTTTGTCCAGCATTTCCTGCAAGGCTGCCAGTTCTTTTGATACATCGGCATTGCGGCGGGTTTCCATTTTTGTTTTCAAATTAAACAGTTTGCGGGCGGTCCTGAAAAACCGGAGGCGCTCGTCGCGGCGTTCTTTGGGCAAATCCTTGTTGCGTTCGATGCGGGCATTGCTGTTGCGGATGAGGTTGTCGTCGAGGATGCCGAGTTCGTATTGAATCTTCGTATCGGTGGCCGCGGCCACTGCAAAAAAATAGATGTCTTCGAGGTCGCTGTACCTGCTGTATTCGGGCATTGTTTCGGCGGCTTTTTGGAATTCGCCTCCGGAAAAATAGAGCATTGCCCACCAGATGCGCACCGCATATTTGGGGTGCGGGCGGCCACGTGGCGGCTTTTGGCCCGGTTCTTCGTTCAAAGCGCCTGCATATTCGCGAAGGAACTGTACCGCCCAGGCTACCTTATCCAGTTTGAGCGCCGTATTCAGCATGTTGGTCACCTGAATGATCGGCAGATTTTTATTGGAGGGCAGGCGTTGGAGTTGTTCGCGGTGCATTCCGTGCAGGCGACCGATGAATACCGGATCCTTGGTGTGGCGGTAGCGGCGGTTCCAATAGCTGCGGAGCAACACGTTGAAGTCGTTGAGCCGTGATTTGGGCAACGCGTCGATGTGCCGTGCCAGCATATCGGCAAAGCGGTCGGAGGCTTGGTCGGCTGCCTCGTTGTTTTCTGGCAAAAATTCGAGCAGGGTCGTGTAAAGTGCGATGCCCGGCGTATCCTGCCAATATTGGTGTTGCCGCATGAGCGCCACCATCTCCAGGGTAATATCGCGGTTGGCGATCAGCCGGTGGTTCTTGTCGGGGTCATCGGCAAACACCTGCGCGATGTTTTGATAATGCACCAGCCGGCTCATCAATTCCAATTTGGAATACAGGTAAAAACGGTCGAGTTCTTCCAATGCCGCCAGCATGTTCAGATCGGCTTCGATCTCCTCCCGCTGGTGGTCGTACAGCGCCTTTTCCTGCTCTACCAGGAAACGCAAAATAAGGTAGTCGCTGAATTCGTAGCCGTCGAAGTGGTCGAACCGCCGTTGTTCGGCCAACAGTTCGCGCACTTCCGAATAAAGATTCTGGAAATAATTTTCCGTGCGTTTCACTTTTTGCCCCTTGCCGGAGGCGGTGGTTCGGGTTGTAGTATTGTTTTCTTTCTGAAGCAGCCGTTCGCTGTAGAAACGCAGCAGGGCTAATTGCTGGCGGGTGTAATTGAGCAGCAACACCGGTTTTTGGGCAAAATCCTTTTTAGAACTGCGGCGGGTGGTCTTGCCTTCTTTTACGGCAGAATAGCGGAAGTTGATGAACTGTTTGAGGATGTGCATCAATTCGGACATAGCTTTTTCCACCTCGCCCGGGGCATTCTTTCTGTCGGGGAAAAGTATTTTTCCTGCCTCTTCTTTTGTCAGTTTTTCGCTTTCAAACACCGGATATTCCATCCGGACATGCTCAAACAGGCGCACGGTATCGTGGAAGCGCGTCGCTTCGTTGAAAATCGGCGAGGCCACGAACAGATAAAATTGTTCGAATTCCTCGGGATCGAGCAGTTGCAGGGTGCGGATGAGCGGACTGTCAAGCATTTTTTTCGGCAGCTATGGGATGATTTTATTGGAACTTATTGAATTCCGTGTGCTGCGTATTTTGGAAAGGGTGGGGATTAAAACTGCACAAAAGTCTTGAAAATGGGTTACCTGCCCAATTTTTCACAAAAAAAGATGAACATGATTTTGGAAGTAAACAAAAAAAGCATGTTTGGCTGCCGCGCCGGGCGTCCCCCATATTTGTACCGTCAACGATGATGAATGAAGTTGACACCGTCAGAAATAGAGTGTGAAAACCCAGCCGCCCGGAAAACCTGAAAACAACCTGAAACCCTACCTGCCTCACTCAACCAAATGAATGCGGGATGCCCTTGAAAACCACCCGGCCGCAACAACCTGACCGGCGCCACCCACACTCCAAAAAACGTGTGCGAAAGATGAAAAGCGGGGGCGCCGGCAGGGGTCGGGGATTTGAAAAGGAGTTAGATCAGGGATTGTAACGCACTCTAAACAATTCTCTGAAACCCAGAAACCAGTAACCTTGAAACCTTGAAACCTCTCTCAACCACTCTATTCACCCAACAACACTATTTATGCGCCATGACACCATTCGTAATCGAGGTTCGCTGCAACCTCACGCCCGAAAGTCCTCTTTGGAAGGACATCAACAGTCTGACGCTTGAGATCGGATATCCCGGACATGGCGGACAAATGCTCTGGAAACAAATCGGCTGGTTGCGCGATCATCTGCTGCCTGCCGGAAAAAGCATCGCCCATGCGCTGTGGAATCAAACTTCGGCCGGTTTGGTGCTCATCTTCGATTTTTTACCCGTGATGCTGCCCAACAGCACCGGACTCGATAAAACATACCGCATCCGTAAAAAAATAAGGACTGCCAACGGGCGGTCGCGTAGTTCCAGATCAGGGGAATTGCAGGGAGCGTATCAGGACGAACACTTTACGCTCTCGCCAATGTATCCTGAAATATACCAACCTTGAAAAACCACCAAACCAAATGAAAGCGTCCCCACGCATTGCCTGAACACCAAGAAACCGGTGTAACCATGAAAGCGGCCCCAAAAACCGGCCCCAGTGCCTCCTAATCACCAATTGTACAATTCCCAATAATCGATTAGACATACCCGTCCGGCAGAAGAGCCGGGCAAGGGGTCATTCGAGCCTGTATGACTTCCGTCCAGATGAAACAAGGAGACCCGTACCCGTTTTTTCGGTTGCGGGTTTTTTTGTTTTGAAAATAAATCGCCCGGAATGACACGAATCGCTACTTTCGCACAAGTTTTTTTCAAAACAAAATTCACTACTCAACTTTCCAAACTATGGCAAATTTTCGCAAATACCTCCCCCTCATTTTGCTCGGCCTGGCTGCCTTGCTGCTGTTAAGCATGTGCAATACCTACAACAAGCTCGGCCCGATGGAAGAAGGCGTAAAAAAAGCCTGGTCGCAGGTAGAAAACCAGTATCAACGCCGTGCCGACCTGATACCCAACTTAGTGAACACGGTGAAAGGGTATGCCAACTTCGAGCAACAAACGCTCACGCAGGTAGTAGAAGCCCGCGCATCGGCCACACAAGTAAAAATTGACGCCAACAACCTCACTCCCGAGTCGATCCAGCGCTTCGAACAGGCACAACAAGGCCTGACCGGCGCACTTGGCCGCTTGCTGGCAGTGGCTGAAAACTATCCGGACCTGAAAGCCAATCAAAGTTTCCTCGATTTACAAAAACAACTCGAAGGCACTGAAAATCGCATTTCCGTGGAACGCAAGAATTTTAACGAAGCAGTGGAAGGCTACAACTCCTATCTCCGTCGCTTCCCGACCAACCTGATCGCCGGCATGTTCGGCTTTTCACAGAAAGGTTATTTCCAGGCTGCCCCGGGTTCCGACAAAGCGCCACAGGTTCAATTTTAGTTATCAGTTATCGGTTATCAGTTCTTGGTTATCTACTTCGGCAACTAAAACTGATAGCCCATAACCAATAACCGATAACTAATAACCAATAACCAACGTATGATTTTTTCCAAAGAAGAAGAAACCCGCATCGCGCAGGCTATCCGGGCGGCTGAACGCCGCACCTCGGGTGAAATCCGTCTGTTTGTGGAAGATTTTTGCGAACGCGACCACCCGGTGGAGCGGGCGGCGGAAATCTTCCACCTGCACGGGATGTTCAATACCAAAGCCCGAAACGGTGTACTGATTTATGTCGCCGAAAAGTCGCACCAGTTCGCCATTTGGGGCGACGCCGGTATCCATGAGCAGGTTGGGTTCCAGTTCTGGGATACCGAAAAACGCCTGCTGCGCGAATACCTCCAGCGCGACGAAGCAACGGAAGGCGTTTGCCTGGTAATTGAACAGATCGGCGAACGACTCCGCGAACATTTCCCCGCTGCAGAAGGTGATAAAAACGAAAATGAACTTCCCGATGAAATTATATACGGTTGAAGGTAGACGGTTGACGGTGGACGGTACACGGTACACGGTTGACGGTGGACGGTGGACGGTGGACGGTACACGGTACACGGTACACGATACACGGTTTCGACAAACTGCCGCTGCAAAACTGCTACTGCCACTGCTACTGCTACTGCTACTGCTACTGCCACTTTCCCTGGAAGCCCAGTGGGACAAAGACCTGTTTCCGCCCAAGCCGGAACCGGCCGTTTATGTACACGATTATGCCAACTGGCTCACACCGCACGAAAAAAGCGTGCTGGAAGAAAAACTCCGGCGCTATTTCGATTCCACCTCTACCCAGGTCGTGGTGATGATCCGCCCCGATATCGGCGACTACGACAAAGCTTCTTATGCTTTCGAATTGGGCAACCGCTGGGGAATTGGCCGCAAGAGCAAAGACAACGGCATTGTACTCCTGATCAAGACCGAACAGCCGGGACGGGGCGCTTTTATCGCTACCGGCTACGGTACGGAAGGCGCTTTGCCCGATATCACCGCCGGACGCATCGTTCGCAATACCATGATCCCGTATTTCAAGCGCGAACAATACGCAGAGGGCATCAATGCGGGTGTCGACGATATTATTAAGGCATTGTCAGGAGAATTCAAAAATGATGAAACAGGCAAAAAAATACCCTGGTGGGTTCCGTTGCTTATTCTGTTGTTCTTCTTCTTCTTGTTCTTTATTATTGCTAGAGCAGCCAAAAAGAGTGGCACCTGGTACACGCACAGCGGCACGGGTATACCCGGTCGAAGAAGGCGCAACGACGGCCTGGGCGGCGGCTGGTGGATAGGCGGCGGCGGATTCGGCGGTGGCAGCGGCGGCGGCGGTTGGGGTGGCGGTGGCGGTGGCGGCTCTTTTGGCGGCGGCTCCTTCGGCGGCGGCGGCGCGGGGGGGGATTGGTAAATTTAACGGTAGACGGTGGAGGGTAGACGGTGGACGGTTTACCGATTTCGTCGTCCTTCTACCCTCCACCTTCCTTCTACCTTCTACCTTCTACCCTCCACCTTCTACCTTCCACCTTCTACCTTCCACCTTCCACCGTTTCAATGAGCGTCCAGCAAGGTCCCATATTCACTGCCCATTCCGACATACACGGCCAGGGCGTTTTTGCCGCCCGCGACATCGAAGAAGGCGAGGTCATCGAGGTTTGCCCCATTATTTTGTTCCCGATATCGCAGTTGGAGCACGTGCGCAAAACAGTTCTGGACGATTATTATTTCGACTGGGGCGAAGAGGGTGAGTGGTTTGCATTTTGCCTCGGCTTTGGCTCGCTTTACAACCATTCCTACGAACCGAACGCCGAATACGGCATGGACTTCGAAGCACAAACCATTGATTTTTACTGCATTAAACCCATTCCTGCCGGAGCGGAAATATTTATCAACTACAACGGCGACGCGGACAACCGTTCGAAAGTGTGGTTTGAAAAAGAAGATGATGCAGGTTGATAAAAGTTTATCAGCGTTGATTTTATGAAAAAACAGCCGGAACAACCCACTTACGCTTCGGCTTATGCCGAACTTCAGCAAATCGTCCGCGACTTGCAGGACGAAGCCGTTGGTATCGACGAACTGACGGCCAAAATTGCCCGTGCTGCCGAACTGATCCGTTTTTGCAGGGAAAAATTGAGGATGACGGAGGAAGAAATGGGGAAATTGACGGGGCAGTAGCAAGGTCATTTTACGTCATTAGGGGTCATTAAATGTCATTTTCCCAATATTCAAACCCTTGTTTGATAGTTCTACAGATCAAATGAAATGACTCTTAATGACCCTTAATGACCCTCAATGACCCTTAATGACCCTTAACGACCCTTAATGACTCTTTTTATTTCTTCTTCTTCCCAAACTTGTCCCATACTTTCCAGTCTTCCACTTTTTTGCGTTCGCGTTTGGCGAATATGTACCGCACGGAGATCGATCCGCCCGTCCATTCGAACGGATGCAACTGATCGCCGGCAAGGTGGAGCTCGGGTTTCCAGTCGAATGCCAGGTTGATGCGACCCAACGTCAGCTCTGCGCCGCCGATAAAAGAGAGACCGAACACGTGGTCCTTTATTGCTTCGGTTTCGGTGCGGCTGGCAGCGCTTTGCCAATAATAGTGGCCGCCCGCGCCGGCGTATAGGTTGACGCCGCGGAAAAGAATTTTCTGGTGTTTTTCAGCCAGCAGTGTGAAACCCAGTTCGTCGGAATTGATCGGCGTGTGCAGAATACCTTCCGCCGTCCAGCCATTGGTAATATGCTGTTGGACGGTGAAATTGATGCCGTTGTCGAGGCGGATACCGGCGGCGGTTTTGTAGGATTGACCGAAGGCGAGGTGGTTCAGAAGGGCGAAAAGCGGGATGATGAACAGACGTGTATTTTTCATAAAGGGAATATCAGGTGCATCGTTGCTGTTTGTGATGCGAAAAAAACGGGGCTGCCGGACGGCTATTTCAGCAGAAATTCAGCCTTAAACTTTTTTTAACCGGAAGGGCCCTATTTTCGCCCGATACTTGAACGTTACGTTAAAAAAACGCAGAAAGCAAATTAACTTGCAAACGATCATTCATCGCCTTCGTCAGTTTTTGAGGTTCTACTGGCACGCCGTCACGAAATACCAGTTGCACTCGCCCTTTGTGTTCGGGTTGGCTCAGGCCGTTTTGGAAGACGGGCGCTGGTACTACGCTTTCCGCGATGTGGAGCAGGTACGGGAAAAGATGCTGGAGAGCAGCGTAAAATTGGAAATTGACGATTTCGGGACAGCCCACCCCAGCCCACCCGCAGGGGGGAGT